>OGPL01001794.1_pt1 | contig 18258 bp, 15 predicted proteins | sample 1552901 | NCBI WGS metagenome assembly OGPL01 (sample SAMEA2580244, study PRJEB22360) | human gut metagenome | biome: human gut; feature: human-associated habitat; material: faeces | place: Denmark | collected 2008/2010 | reverse complement strand
AATCAGCAAAAAAAACGGCAATATCGCCCCCCTGCCGACTTTTTCAGTGCTTTCGCCAAAGGCATGTCCCTACGTTATGATGCAATTTTTTCATTCTAACGCCTTTTGTGATAGACCTAAACTATTATTATAAAAGAGCGGAAAAAATTTGGAAAAAGGAAAACAAATCTTTATCTTTGCAATAACTAATTAATAGACTACTACAAGTTAAAAGACTACTATAAGTAACAGATATCAACCTATTAACAAACTAATTAACTAAAGTAACAATGAAAAAAGCTTTACTTTTTGCAGGATTTGCAGCATTGGCACTTTGCGCCAGTGCTCAAAACCCATTTGCCTATGGCATTCGCACCACAGGCGTGAGCAACGGTGTTGCCACAGGCAAAACCATCACAGTGAACTACACCCTTAATGCCGATGCAGAAAGCGGTGCAATCAAATTTTATAACGCAGTTAAGACTGCAGTGAAAGCTGTTGATCTCGCTGGCGACCAGCTCACCAAGGGCACTCATGCTGTGGAAGTGTCAATTGAAGATCTGGAAGCAAATGCCGCATACGGCTTCACAATCACCACAACTGGTGCAAAAATCGATGCAGTGAAGGAAGTATTCAGCGACTTTGGCGCTGGCATGGCTCACCAATACTGGAGTCCTTACGGCGTGGCTTGCGACAACGACCCTATGAGCAAGCACTTCGGCCGCGTGCTGATCACCGAATCACAAGCCAACCAAGGTGACACCTACTTCACCAAAGCTCACGGCGTGGGTGCAGGTCTGTATGAATACGACCCACAAGGCAACCCTGTTGTTAATGGCGCAAACTCTACAAAATACGGTTACAATCCATTCCAATGGGTACACGCTACATATGAAGGTGGCGCAAAATCAAGCAAATTCTTCGCTAAGAAGGTGCGCATCGCTCAAGACGGCAGAATTTTCTTAGGCGTTCTCGACTGCGTAAGCAATCCTCTCTACACCATCAATCCCGACAACCTCGGTGAATGGACACCTGTATTCCAAGGCACATTGGCTACCGACGCAAGTGGCTACATCAACAATGCAGAAGGCGCAATGGTGGCAGCTCCATCAGCAGCATTCGACGTGGTAGGTAAAGGCGAAAACCTCAAAATTGCTAACCTCGGCAGTAAATTCGGACAAAGCTACAGCTTTGGCAACTACACTTGCTACGAATACGCACTTGGTGCTGCAAACACTTGGAGCGAAGCTGCAGAGGCAGAAGTGTTCCCATTCAGCTTGCAATACACCATTTCTGCACAAAGTGTGTCAATCGCTTACGACAAAGACGGCAAGGGCATGTGGTATGCACAATACCGTGCCACTCCATCTGGCGAACAACCAGCTATCAAGCACGCTACACTCAAAGCTAACGGTTGGGAAGAAGACTACAGCGACATCACTACAGTGGTTCGCGGTGGTGGTATTGCCTACAACAAGGATTACACCTTGCTCGCAATTCCTGCTGGTAACAACGTGCTGAAGGTTTACACCGTAGATAAAGACAACGACGGCAAGCCTGTATTGACCGAAAAATATGTGCTCAACACTCCTTCAATTCGTGGTTACAACGACATTTGCTTCGACTACGCTAACAACATCTACTCTTGCGACAACGGCAAGGAAGTGATGCAACAACTCCAACTTCCTTTGGAAAATCCAACAGTGGAAGTTCCTTGCCCTGAAAGCGAATTGTTCTCAATTCCTGTTACTACTGGCGTAACCGACATCACCAGCACCGAAGTTAAGGCTAAGAAGGTGATTGAAAACGGTCAAGTGATAATCATCAAGGGCGACAAGAAGTACAACCTGATGGGTGTAGAAATCAAGTAAGAAATTAGAAATTAGAAGTTTCTTTTAGAAGTTAAGGAGTTAAGAAGTTAAAGAAGTTAAGACGGCACTATTGCCTCTGGTACATTATCTTCAAATTTCGGCTCTAAGGCTTCACAAAATATAGTGAGGATGCTCAAAATTGAGCACCCTCACTTATTTTTTGGCAATATGCGGTACGAAACATTTACGGCAGCCGTAGGGGCATGACATAGAAATGGTGGCAAAAAAATCCCTGCTTCGGGTGGGAAGCAGGGATTTGCAAGCTGTTAGAAAGGGTAGTTAAATATATAACGGTGGAATGTCCTTTCATCATTCCGCCCTATTGGGTGCGGTAATTACTTACCTTTCTGTTCGTAGTAGAGGGTGCGTGAAGTGGCGTTGCATACTTCATCTGGACCGAAGTATTGGATTGGACCAGGATAAACGTAGCAAGTTTCTTTAGCCCACTTTGCACGGTTCTTTGCAAACTCTTGGAATGGCTTGCCGTTGAGGTCAACGAGAGCCTTGCGGATAACTGGCTTGTCTTCGCCGTGGCGACGCTCGATATTCATCATCATAGTGATTGGAATACCACCTGCAATCCATTGGATAGAAGGCTTAGAGAGGTTGCGGATAGATGACATGTAGCCAGTAGCACCACACTTCACGAGTTGTGCAGCGTTGTAGCCGAGGGCGTAGCAGTAGTCAGCATCGAAGTTTGAAGGGTCGGCGCAGCGTCCTTCGTAACCGAAGAAGTGGTGCTGAGCAGCAAATTTACCAACAAACTTGCCTTCTTCCTTCATGTCGGCGAGCTTCTTAGCCACCATTTCGCTCAAGAGCTTTTCTGTTTCGATGAGTGAAACCTGCACGTTGCCGTGAGGGTCGCGGTCGAGAGAAAGCTGACGAGCCACTTCCAATGGAAGGCTTGAGAAGGTCTCTGCATTTTCAGGGTTAAGTTGGTTGACTACAAACTGATGTTGAGCATCTGGCTCCATATCCTTGATTTCAGGGAATTTTGCAAGCATATCGTTGAGTTCAGCAATCAATTTCTTCATTGCTGGAATGAACTCGATCAAGCCTTCAGGGATGAGCACCGAACCGAAGTTGTTGCCATCAGCAGCACGGTCAGCCACCACTTGAGCGATTTCAGCCACGATGTCGTTGAGCGACTTGTTGTTGGCTTCCACCTCTTCACTGATGATGCAGTAGTTAGGCTGAGTTTGAAGCGCACATTCAAGAGCGATGTGAGAAGCCGAGCGGCCCATGAGCTTGATGAAGTGCCAGTATTTCTTTGCTGAGTTGGTGTCGCGTTGAATGTTACCAATCACTTCGCTATACACCTTGCAAGCGGTATCGAAACCGAAAGAGGTTTCAATCCAGTCGTTCTTCAAGTCGCCATCGATAGTCTTAGGGCAACCGATTACCTGAACGCCAGCACCCTTAGCCTTGTAGTATTCAGCGAGCACGCAAGCGTTGGTGTTAGAGTCGTCGCCACCGATAATCACGATAGCGCGGATATTCAATTCCTTGATGATTTCCAGACCCTTTTCAAATTGGTCAACGGTTTCAAGCTTGGTACGGCCAGAACCGATGATGTCGAAACCGCCAGTGTTGCGATATTGGTCGATAATATCGCCGGTGAGCTCCATATAGTTGTGATCAACAAGTCCACCAGGTCCCATGAGGAAGCCATACAGGCGATTAGCCTTGTTCAGCGACTTAAGACCGTCGAACAAACCACTAATTACATTGTGTCCGCCAGGAGCCTGACCACCAGAAAGGATAACGCCCACGTTGATCACTTCCTTGTCGGAACTCTTAACTTTTGCCACATCTGTGTCTTTTTCAAAACGCAATTCAGGCAGTCCGTAAGTGTTAGGGAATAATTTTTTGATTTGTTCTTGATCGGCAACTGATTCTGTTGCTGCACCCTCAACAGCCTTCACTGCACCCCACAAAGCGGTGGGCAATTTTGGCTGATAAGCGGCGCGAGCTTGTTGAAGTACGCTCTTTTTTGTCATTGTCTAATTGTTTTTATTTAGATTTTAATAGATTGTTCAAACGTCAAAAATCATTTGGGGGTACAAAGTTCGCAAAAAAACGCTACATTATCAAGCAAATAGGTTCAATTTTGCACTATTTCTTCAATATTTGCTTATCACCGGCAATAACAATGCGCATTTTAGTGTCCAAAAGATATTTATTCGCCATTTCCATCACATCGGCTGGCGTGCATTGCAATATTGCATCCACCTGCTCATTGAAGTATTCGGGATAGATGCCTACTGTGAATGAGTCTGCCACATATCGGGCGATGGAGAATGGGGTGTCGAGCGTTTTCATCAGGTCGCTCAACATGTGCTGCTTCACCGTGCTGAGTTCTTCGGCTGGCATCGGTTCGGTGCGCAATCGGTGCATTTCCTTTTTCACCTCGTCGATAACCGGCCAAGTGTATTGTGTGGCGCACGTCGATACCACAGAAATGTAGGAATCGTTGCTTCTGCCCGACAGGTAGCCGTGTATGCCGTATGTGTAGCCCTTGTCCTCACGAATGTTCATATTCAGTCGGCTTCCGAAATAGCCTCCAAATGCTGTGATGAGCAAGCGAAGCTTGAAATAGTCGGGGTGACGGCGTGGAATGGCACGAATGGTGATAGCCACAGCCGATTGCAGTGCGCCTTTTTTGTCAATTATCGACAACATTTTGTCAGATGGCTGAATAGGCGGTTCCTGAGTGTCGTCAACCTTCTCGCCTCGCACATTCCATGTGCCAATGGTGGAATCGAGCACAGCCATTTCCTTATCGGTGATTTTGCCGGAGAACACAATGCGCAGATTATCGGCATTGTAGTATTTTTTGTAAAACTGCTTGTAATCGTCGTTAGTGATGCTGAGCAGCGCTTCGGGAGTGGCCTCTGCCGCCAATGGGTGGCTTTCGCCATAGTAGAGGCGGCGCATTTCCACATTAGCCAAATAATCCACGCGCTGGCGCGCCGTTTCCACATTGCTGGCGAGGCGGCGCAAATACAGTTCACACTCCTGCTCTGGATAAAGCGGCGTGGAAATGCCGTCGAACAAGATTTTTGCTGTGGAGCTGAAATTGTGGTTGAGCGACGAAAGCGATACCATAGTGCATTGATCGTTTGGTTGTGCCGACTTTACTGCGCCGTAATAGTCGAGTGCCTCAGCCACTTGCTCTGCCGATTGATTGGCATTGCCCTCAAACGTGAGCAAGCCGGTGAGATAAGCCAAGAGTGGTTTATGCTCTTGGTAAATACCACCACCCATATAAAGTTCGACGCGGTTCACCTCATCGTCGCCATCACCCACCACCCACACGGGTATTCCATTCTGGAGCGTGACAGGTGTGGGGAAATGGAGCTGCACTTTTTTGAAACCCGAAATTTCAGGTTGCTTTGAGCGATTGACCATATTATTAGAAAAGAGATTGATGTGCTTTCAAAAATTGTTCTGCGTTTTGCAAATCTTGTGGAGTGTCGATGCCTATGGTTTCCACCGTTGTCACTCCCACCTTGATGGTAAAGCCATTTTCAAGCCATCGGAGCTGCTCAAGACTTTCAGCCACCTCAAGAGCCGATTGTGGAATGGTGGTGATGCGCTTGAGCACATCAGCCTTGTAGGCATACATGCCGAGGTGGGTGTAGAACTGATGACACGCTGGCCATTCCTCCTTTTCGTGATTGCGCACATACGGAATCACCGAGCGAGAGAAATACTTAGCGTTCCAGTTGGCATCTACCACCACTTTTGGCGAATTGGGGTTTTCCAATTCAGAATAAGGGCGTGTGGACTCGAATGGCTTAACGAGGGTGGCAATATCGGTAGCCTCGTCGCGGAAGCACGCCATGATGGCCTCAAGCTGCGAGGGCTGAATGAATGGCTCGTCGCCTTGGATATTGATAATCACGTCTTCCTCTCCCCCATTCTTCAGATAAGCCTCCAAACAGCGGTCGGTGCCGCATTTGTGGTCGGTGCGTGTCATCACCCATTTGCCGCCAAACGAGCTGACGGCATCGGCGATTCGCTCGTCGTCGAGCGCGACCACCACATTAGGCAAAACTTTACTCACTTGCTCATACACGCGTTGGATAACGTATTTTCCTCCCAATTTAGCCAATGGCTTGCCAGGAAAGCGTGTCGAGGCGTATCTTGCAGGTATAATACCAATAAATTTCAGTTCTTTCATCTCTATAATTTAACTATATGCAAAGATACAGCAAATCCACTCCACACCCAAAAAGAAGTATGATAAATATTTATTAAATTTCTACATCACTATAAATCACCCGATTAAGGTTTGCTGTGCTATTTTTAGTGATAAATTTACAGCAAAACATTTGGTAGTTTGAGAAATTCGTCGTAACTTTGCACTCGCAAAACGGAAGATGGCGGGATAGCTCAGTTGGTTAGAGCGTCGGATTCATAACCCGGAGGTCTCGAGTTCAATTCTCGATCCCGCTACTTTAAAAGAGGAAATCACCCAAGATTTCCTCTTTTTTCGTATATAATCTCAAGTAATCAGAAATGGCTCAGTGGAAAATTACTGAGGCAATGATTATACATTGTTGCTGAATCGCGAATGGAATCAAAAAACAAAAACATAAAAAACAGCCTTGGAGCAACGTGGAATGCTTCGCATTTGGCGGTGCGACTGTGCGCTTTGCGTCATTGGAAACGAGTTTCCATGCCGCCAACCACACAATCCCTCCGCCACCCTCTTACGAGGGCTATCCACTTTGCCCCAAGGATAAAAACCGCTCGCCGTTTCACGGCGAAAAACCCCTGATGATAAAATGAATTCTTGAAAAGAGGTTGTAACGATTTTTCATGGTAGGGACGCGATACTTCGCGTCCGCGTCAAATAGTTGATATTCAATATGGTATCACAATTATGGGCGGACGTGAAGTATCACGTCCCTACCGGAATTGATTTTTCGCCGAAGGTGAGTGGTTTTTGTTTCAGTGCCTCCCAGTATTTATCCACTGAACCGCGCAGAGAGTTCCCTATGGTTATTTGTTTGATTTGGTGATGAGGCAGCTGCCGTTGTGGTAATTGAGGGTGATAACGTTCATTTCAAGCAGCTTCACGATGGCATCTTCGGCGGCGAAGCGAGAAATGTGTGCCAATTTTGAGAAACCCGACAGGGTGATGCCTCCATGGAGGTCTAAATACTCCAACAACTCACGCTCTTTTTCCGAGAAATTGAGCAATGCACCGTCTTCGTCGCAGTTTTTGTGTTTCAAGGCTTTCACATGCACTCCACTTGCGAGCACATTCTCGTCAGCCACACGGTAATACACTTTCCAATGCCCGTTCTCGTCGGGGGCTTGCACTGGCTTCACTTGCGCTTCTGCCACCTCGGCAAGAAGCACATTCTTGCCCTCCACTTTGAAAAGCTGGAAATTCATTTGCTGCTCTGGTCGGCAATACATTGTGGCTGCTTGCTCTATCATATAGATTTCCTCGTCGCTTTTCACACCGGCGATGTGGCCGTTGTCCTTCACGCCCACGAGCAAGCGTCCGCCTGAATTGTTGGCAAATGCCGAAATGCTGCGAGCAATCTTCTTGGCATCGCTGATTTGATACTTGAAATCCTGATGCTCGTGCTCGCCTTCGTCGATTAATTGCAGTATGTAATCTTTAGTCTTCAATTCAAAGTGTAAGTTAAAGTGTGTATGATTTAGAAATTGTTCATGGCCCACCGCATTGCGTGGCGAACCATGAACAGTTATGTTTTTTAGAGTAGTTTTATTCGTTTGCCAAAGTTTGGCAACAAACCGCGTTGTTACTTAATTTCTTGATATGGTTTGTTCACCTTGTCTTGGAATGGAACAGGCTTGCCGTTCATAATAGCCTTCAAGTATAGTTTAAGCTTTTGGGCATACCAGTAGAAACCAATGTCGGTGAGGTGAATGCCATCAACGGTGCCTTCGTTGTCAGGTCCCCACAGGTTCTCGCAATCCACATAGTAGAGGTTCTTTGGATTCTCGGCACGGAGCTTCAAATAATTCTTGTGGAACTCGTAGTTCTTCTGTGGAAGATATTTGCCGTAGAATGAACTGTATTTTGCGTAAGAATACATCGGGCCTTCCACCATGATAATAGGCACATTTGGGCGAGCCTGGCGCAGAATGTTCACAAATCCGTAAGTGAGCGAATCGCACATGTTTTTGGTGCAGTTTGGAATTGGGTCGATGATGAATGCCTCCACATCGGGGATTTCAGCCAAAGCCCTTGCCATATAGGTATCCATCTTGCCTTCACCGCTGATAGCCACATTCACGCACTCGATGTTCAGGTCGCGCTGGAGAATGCTGGTCGCGACCATGCCCGGACGGCAAGCGCAGCCACCTTGCATGATGCTTGTGCCGTAGAACACGAATTTCTTGCCCTTGCGAGGGTTGTTCATCTTTGGCATCTCAATTTTTGCGCCTTTCTCCACGCCAATCTCAAACCAGTTCACGCCATCGTAAAGAGGCAGATAAATCATGTATTCGTGCATCTTGCCGTCGAGTTTATCCACATACACCTTGGTTTGGATAGAATCCTTGCGAGGGGTGCCAGGTTTCCAAGAATAGTCGCGAACTGGGCGGTTGCAGTTCACAAATTGCCATTTCTGGTCGTCTTCGTCCCAAATATAGAGGTCGGCGCCCTTGATGCCGGTGTCGGCCATGTGCGCCATGTGCATATTGGTGAGCAGATTGTAGCGGGCTGCCACACACTTTGAGTTGGTGCGGAAGCGGAAGCCTTCGCCAGAGGTGCATCTGAGGCGCTCGTAGAGCGTAGTGCGACAGCTGTCCTTTAAGTAGGCAGGCACTCGGAAATATGGAGTCTCAGAGTTGTTCCACCCTTTGTTAATCATTCTAAACTGGAGGGCATCGTAAAATTTAAGTGTATCCACACTGGTGAAATCTTGTGCAAAGGAGTTTTGCGCACACATTGCCATCGCCAGCAGCAACAATGCTTTTGAAATCGATTGAATAAATCTCATAATGTATGTTTAGGTTAAAAGTTATTTTAGTCGGTGCAAAATTAATGATTTTTCCACTTTCTGACAAAAATTATTAGCACACACAAAAAGAAACTGGAGCCCGCACTTTAGAGGGCTCCAGCTATCATGCGCCACACTTTCTGTGGTCACATTATGATTTTGGCATCTTATTGGAGAGTGCCGTCGGCAGCTTGCTTCACCATAGTTTCGTTAGCGGTGATGTAGATTTCCACACGGCGGTTTTGAGCGCGGCCAGCTTCAGTGTCGTTGCTTGCCACTGGGTTGTCCCATGCCATACCCTTGCTTTGCATACGAGTGCTGCTCACACCACTTTGGTTCAAGTAGGTTTTCACATTAGCGGCGCGTTGGGTCGAAACCTTTTCGTTAGCAGCGCGAGTACCCACATTGTCGGTGTATCCAAGGATAGTAACGTCGGTTTCTGGGTTGTTGCGCAATGATGTTGCAAATTCAGAGAGCGACTTCTTAGCACTTTCGCTCAAGTTGGTCTTGTTGAAGCCAAAGAGAATACCGCTGTCGAAGGTCACGCGAATACCGGTCAAGTTGTTTTGGTCGGTGATAGTGTCAACCTGTGCGCCATTGATTTGAGCCAATTCCTTAGCTTGCTTATCCATCTTCTTGCCGATAAGCACACCAGCAGTACCACCAGCAGCAGCACCCACAGCAGCACCGATAGCGGCACCCTTGCCATGACCAATCAAACCACCAATGATAGCGCCAACTGCTGCGCCACCACCTGCACCACCAAGACCCATCTTGGTAGTGTTGTTCATTGAACCACATCCCGACAAACCAAGTACCATTGCGGCACTCAGAAATAAACTCATGATTTTTTTCATATTCGTCTGTTTTTATTTTTGTGATATAATTAATTACATACCTTATAGACTAACAAATTGAAGCAAAGGTTTAACCCCGCCAAATAATTATCCTCACACGACCTAACGACCGATTTGGGATTTTCCTAATTACAAAATTAAAAAATTCTCCCGAAAATCCCAAAACCCACCTTACATTTTAAAACTACTTCACATTTATTGCTAATGAAAATGCACATCTGCTCCCATTGCGCGTGCTATTGAAGCAGTATCGCCGTTGCCGACCTATTCATCATTTTTGGCATGGTGCGGCCCACCGGTGCGTTGATATAGGTAGGGTCGGCAATGGTGAATCGCTCGCCATTCACTTGCAGATAGTCGCCATTCACTGCGTCGGTGAAATGCACAGCGGCTGCCAAATGACCTGGGTAATACACCAAAGCGCATTTCAGCCCCACAAGGTTTCTCACCAATCGGGTGAACAAAATGGCACGGTCTTCGCAATCGCAATATGGATAATAGAGTGTTTCTTCGGCAAAGAAGGCACGGTCTTCACCCCACACTTTATCGTCGTATTCATACACAAAACCAGTCTGCACCCAGTTGAGAATCATTTCCACCTGATTCAATTGTGATTTGCCGGCTAAGAGAGGGCGCATTTGCTCCGAAATTGCCTCGGCGGTACTTTCTTGAAGCGGCGCATTGGCAAGGAGTGCCCAGCGTGTTAATAAGTTGTCGTCTTTATACGACGACAGATAATCATTATAATAGTTAATCAAATTCTTGTTCACGCTCACATTCACCGCCAACTCACGATAGCGGCTTGATTTCAGCGTTCTCACACCCGACTCATCGTTGGCAAATCTGATGGGTTGGCTGATTTCAAGCGAAAGCGGCTGCTCGCCGGGGAACGACACATCACACGCTGTGATGCGTGAATTGAAGTTCTCGCCTTTGCGCTTCAGCAAATAGAAGCCCTCGCCGTCCATCACGAAGTATGGCAAATCATAAATCACATGTTTAGTGCCGAAAAGCAGCAATAGTCTGCCATCAGCATTGCCCAAGCGCATCTGATAGCCGCTTTGGCAAAAGAGCCATGCCGTGAGAGCGGTGGCGGCATTACACTCCCCACCAAAATAACTCTCTCCCAGCGAACGGAGCATGAGCAAATAGGCATAATCGTCGAGCTGGTGATGGGTGCGAATTGCGATACAGTCGCGCACGGCATTGTCGTAGACTTGCGATGAAAGTGCGCGCCACGCTGCCGACACATCTTTGTTTGTGAAATTGCCGTTCAGTGCCGTGAGTCGAGTGTCGGGCTGCTGTGGAAGTCGCACATCACCTCGTGTGCCATAAAATGTGAAGTGGTGTACGAATGGTGCCACAGTGGGCACATCTTTGATGGGCGAAACAGGTGTGGGCTGCACCACAGTAATGGGCGAGGGAGCCACCACCGTATCGAGCAAAATAGGGCGAACCGTCACGGGCTTCTGTTTGTCGTTTTCTGGCAAAACCACAGGTGGCACCGTCTCATCCTTTGGCTTTTTCACCACAGGCATTTGCTCATACCACTCCCATGCGCCTTTCAAAAACTCACAATATTTGGCATTAGCCTCTGCCCGAAAATCGTTGTAGGTCTGAGTGACTTTTTGCTTGAATTGCTCGTACTTCTCACGGAAATCCTGGGCATCAGCCACCATTGCAGCCAATGCCAGCATCATTGTCAATGCCCCGATTCGCTTCCTCATTGTCAATCAAATTTTATTATCTCAGTTTCATACTGCGCCATTCGCTTGCCACAGTTGCCGATGGCACAACGGTAGGCGTTTGGCTCTTGCTGTTTTCCACAATGGAGCATTGGCGCACCTTGCTGTTGATATAGTCGCCCAGTTCGCCAAGTGTGGCATCACCGTTGGTCTCTTGCAGCTTTTTCAGCAAGAAGTAGGTAAACATGCCGTGCGACTGCCCCTTATAGGGATAGGCGGTTTCATCGCCTTGCGAAGCAGAGAACACCACCATTTTTCCCTTTGGCGTGTCTTGGCGTGCCTTGATAGCCACACCGCGCGCCGATGCCATCATTTCGCCACTTCGCTTTGCGCCAGAGAAGCAAGCGTCCATAAAGGCAACCACGCTTTGCGCTTGCAGCGACGACAGTTCCTCGTAAAGTTTGCTGACAGGATAACCAGTGTTATAGTCCCTTCCTGTGCCATCTACAGGCAAAAGATATGCCTGACTGGTGGCTTCGTTAGGAATACCGTGCCCTGAATAGTAGAACACCACTTTAGCCTGCCCATTGTAGGCATCGCTTACCTCTTTAATCCAACCAAGTGCGGCACGGATATTGTTGAGAGTGGCATTTTCCACCAAGCGCACATTCTTTTCTGGCATTCCAAGGGTCTGCGTGCAGTATTGCTTCATCATTTCGCCATCATGCTTGGCAAATTCCACAGCCGACTCATATTGGTAATTCTCGTTGGCGATAATCACGGCAAAGGTATTGGTGTTGTCGCTGGCGTTGAATGGAATGTTCTTATCCACATCACTGCTCAGCGATGCCAAGGTGATAGCCTTGCGGTCGTTCACGATTTCGTCAACAGAAATCTTGTTGCTGGCGAAGGTTTGGTTGAAAGCCAAATTAATGGTTTTGTCCTCTGCATATTTTCCATATTTCTCTTTGATATGCACTGTCACCGGTATGCTGGTGCCACTATAATTGTTGTTGGCAATCAGGCTATACACCAGCGATTTGGTTTTGCCACCGTCGAGATTGCCGATATTAGTGTATTCTTCACCATCAATCAGCATCACATTATCGGGAATATCAATGCTCACAGTCACGTTTTGCGCCTCGCCATATTTGGTGTTTTGGAGCAGCACCTGAAGGTCGAACGGACGCTTTTTCTGCAAACTATTGCCCGAAACGCCTGTCACCGTGTAGTCAGCCACTTGCAGATATGGGGCATCAAACGCACGAGTGTTCACCGAAATATACTGTGGGTCGGTACCAAAGCCATTAGGTTCATCTACCATCACCTCAAACTGCACCTTGCCGTCGGCGGTGTTGATGCCTGTAGTCACAGGAATAGACACGTCCATCGTGCCACCTTGCTTGATCACATCGAGTGACGAATTTGAGTAGCGCACATCATTGGTGGTGCCGGTGGCTTTCACCACAGCCCGACAAGCGTATCCATCGCCCAAGCCAGTGTTTTGGATTTTAAACTTGATATAGCAAGTTTCGTTGGCATCAATAGCGTTATTGCCTGTAGCATCAACAAACTGGAGAGAGCCAGGCACAATATCGAGCACAGGAGGCTTCACCTCTTTCACCACATTAAACGCCTTTGGCTTACTCACATTGCTCTGCCCCACAGCCATCAAGGCTGGGCAAAGTGCAAATACTACAATAAATCGATTCATATCTATATTGTTTAAATTTTTTATTCATTATTATAACAATTCTGTGCCAATCCCGTGGGAGCTTAGAACAAAGAACCCGGCTATGTGAGGCAAAATGAATTTCTGCTAAACAAGGGCAGTTGTTACAAACTCAAAGCCAACCGCAACCCAAGGATGATGTCGCGGATCCACGGGTAGTAGAAGTCACGATTCGACGAGCGACAGCGCCCGACGTCGTAGTTCCAACTACCGCCACGGTACACACGGTTCGACCCACCGTAGGGACCTGTAGGATTGGTCTGTGCACCACTGCTGTAATCTCCATACCAGTCGGCGCACCACTCCCACACATTACCGCTCATATCATAGATGCCTAATTCATTTGGTGCTTTGGTGCCAACTGGGTGAGTTTTATTACCACTGTTACCATCATACCATGCCACGCTGCCTAAATTGTTACTGCCGCTGTATTTATAGCCACGGCTGTTGTTGCCGCCTCGGCAGGCGAACTCCCATTCAGCCTCGGTGGGCAGGCGGAAGTTCTGACCAGTCATTGAATTCAGTTTGCGGATAAATTCCTGGCAGTCGTCCCACGAAACATTCTCCACAGGCAGGTAGTCGCCTTTGAAACGACTCGGGTTAATGCCCATCACCGCCTCCCACAGCACTTGCGTCACCTCGGTTTTGCCAATGTAGTAACTGCTCAAAGTGACACTGTGAACTGGTTTCTCTCTATCCCAATCATCTGCTTCTTGTTCGGATGTGGCACCCATGCGGAAAGTGCCACCTTCCACACGCACCATCTCAAACGACACGCCATTCACCGTGAATCTGCCAGAGTTAACCTCCACTTTGAAGCAAATATTGGCACCTGCAAGCTTTTCACGCTCGGAAAGCACATCCCACACAATGCGATGACTACCTGCTGGCACTTGCTTATTCACATCACCAGTCACTTGATGCAATGGCTCACCCCAAGTGCGACCGCCATCGGTGGAGCAATACACATCACCCACGCTGCCTGCCTTGTCAATGTCGTAGGTGATAATGATATTCTTGCCCTCTTGATAGGCATCAACATTGCTCACCGTCTGCCCAAAAGAGCAAACAGCAGTAAACACAGATAATAAAAGAAAAAATACCAGTTTTATCATATCAAAAATATATATTCAAAAAAAATAGCTTCATTTTCTGCCAAACAAGGACAGTTGTTGCAAACTCAAAGGGCCAACCGCAAGCCAAGGTTGTAGCCGCGGTCCGCCGGGTCGCAGTCGTAACGAAACGACGAGCGACAGCACCTGACGAAGTAGCGCCAACTACCGCCACGGCGCACACGGTACGACCCACTTTGAGGACCTTTAGGGTTTGTCTGCGAATTTGATGTATAGTTGGCATACCAGTCACCGCACCACTCCCATACATTACCGCTCATATCATAGATGCCTAATTCATTTGGTGCTTTGGTGCCAACTGGGTGAGTTTTATCACCACTGTTACCATCATACCATGCCACGCTGCCTAAATTGTTACTGCCACTATATTTATAGCCATTGCTTTTGTTTCCTCCACGGCAAGCAAACTCCCATTCAGCCTCGGTAGGGAGGCGGAAATTGCGACCAGTAAGACTGTTCAGTTTTTGAATAAACTCCTGACAGTCGTTCCAGCTAACACACTCCACAGGCAGGTCAGCACCTTTAAAATTTGATGGGTTGCTACCCATCACGGCTTGCCAAAGTGCCTGTGTGACCTCGGTTTTGCCTATATAGTAGCTACTCAAAGTGACACTGTGAACTGGCTTCTCGCTACCCCAGGCATCATTTTTCTGTTCAGATGTGGCGCCCATGCGGAAAGTACCACCCTCCACACGCACCATCTCAAACGACACGCCATTCACCGTGAATCTGCCAACATCACCTTCCACCTTGAAGCTAATATTTTCACCTACAAGCTTTTCTCGCTCGGCAAGCACATCCCACACAATGCGGTGGCTACCTGCTGGCACCTGCTTATTCACATCACCAGTCACTTGCCTTAATGGTTTGCTCCAAGTGCGACCACCATCGGTAGAGCAAAACACGAAGTCAACAAACCCAGCCTTATCCGTATCGTAGGTGATAATGATGTTTTTGCCCTCTTGATAGGCATCAACATTGCTCACCGTCTGCCCAAAAGAGCAAACAGCAGTAAACACAGATAGTAAAAGAAAAAATACCAGTTTTATCATATCAAAAATACAACTTAAAGTGCCAACCGCAAGCCCATATCGCTGTCGCAATCATTAGGGTCGTCGTTGTCGCGACTGGTGGAGGTGCAAGCGTCTCTCAAATCGTCGATACTGCCGCCACGAATAATGCGTCCCGGTCCCGTAGTTGGACCCTGTGGGTTGGCTTGTGGCTCATCGGTATAGATACCATACCAGTCGCTGCACCATTCATACACATTGCCTGTCATATCATAGATGCCCAATTCGTTGGGCCGCTTTGATGCCACAGGATGGGTGATTTCCTCGCCATTCATATCGTACCACGCCACATCATCAATACTGTCACTTCCAGCATACTTGTAGCCACGGCTCTTGTTGCCACCTCGTGCCGCATATTCCCATTCTGCCTCGGTGGGCAACCGAAACTTCTTATTAGTCAGAACATTCAGTTTGCCAATAAACTCTTGGCAATCTTTCCAACTCACATTCTCCACTGGCATATTATCACCTTTGAAGTTAGATGGATTGGTGCCCATCACGGCTTGCCACAAGGCCTGTGTCACTTCCGTTTTTCCAATATAGTAGCCGTCTAAGGTCACACTGTGGGCAGGGCTTTCGTTTGTGACTGCCTTATCATCGAAACCTTTATCCAATCCCATATTGAATATGCCCCCATCCACACGCACCATGTCGAAACTCACGCCATTCACCTTGACGGTGATCACATTCGCCATCTTTTCTTCTACCTTGAAACAGATATTGTCTCCCTTGAGGTCGTAAGCCTCAGCCAACACATTCCATGTGATGCGGTGCTTGCCAGCCTTCACTGCCTTGTGGACATCACCAGTCACCTGCTTTAACGGTGCACCCCAAGTGCGACCGCCATCGGTGGAGCAATACACATCGCCCACACTACCAGCCTTATCCGTTTCGTAAGTGATAATGATGTTTTTGCCCTCCTGATAGGCATCCACATTGGTCACCGTCTGCCCAAAAGAGCAAACAGCAGTGAAGCAAACAAGTGATAGAAATAAAGTATAAATTCGTTTCATATTATTTTTTCGTAAGGACGCGAGGGCTAAATTTGCGAATCATAACGTAGGGATATGCCTTTGGCATGTTTCAAACACGTTGATACATTGCTGATTGCCATCAAAACATGCCAAAGGCATATCCATACGCTATGGCGTTTGCGTGTCTGCGCATTGCTGATTGTCATCAAAACATGCCAAGGCATGTCCATACGCTATGGCGTTTATTTTTAATTTACACTACCTTGTGATGGTGAGAGGGATTTTTTTGAGCTGGAGGTTGAGGTCGTGTAAGCGGCTGCTCCCGAGCCATTTCAAAAAATCCGCTTCACTGAGCGAGCGAGGCAAGGAGTGCTCCATGCTTTCGTCAGACGCCTTATAAAACGGCTGCTTGGAGAACAGCACATACAGCACATTATGCTCCACGGCACGAGAGGCAGTAAGCACATACTCGTCAACCAACGCCTTATCGTCTTGCGGTGCCTTTTCCACGGAAAAGAACACATAATCGCGATTGGCTTTCACCCGTTGCACCCCCGACTGCGCACGCTGATAGGGCAAAAGGCAAAAAGCCTCGCCATCGCCAGGCAAAAGATACACAGCCACATAGCCATCAATGGGCGAACGGAAATAGAGGTAAAGGTCATTGCCGTCTTTAAATTCGGTAGCCATATCGGCACGCTCAGGATGGTTGCGGAGCGGTTCGGCAATGAAATTCACCTGCGCCGAAGTCAATTCACGCGCTTTACCTTTCACCGTCACCGTCACCACCATCATGCCATCAGCGAACTCAATATTGCATTGAGGTTTGCCTATGGTTTCCAGCCACTCGCCTTTCACGTCCGATGCGCTGTAGGAGAAAAAAGAGGTTTGCGATTTTGACTCCTGCCCCTCGGCGGTATTCTCCAACCGAGTGGTGTTTTCTTGCGAAATCAGTGTGCCAAACTCATCGGCAATGGCTTGAAGTTTGGCACGCTCAAGAGCCACCTTCATCGCCTCGTCGGGACTTTGGTTGCTCGGCGCATGATACACATAGGTGGCTTCAACCGTTTTCACCTTTGCGGCAAAAGCGCTTGAAGCCAATAAAACTGTGAACGCAAATATCAGATACTTGATGGGCATATCATTTTGCAAAGCCGAGCGCCTTGTCGAGCTGCTCATGCAAATCTTTTCCTTTTTGTTGCAAATCTTCGCGAATGGCTTGACGAGCTGCCTCTTTTGCCATTCCTAAATTATAAGCAAGACGCAAAAGCACTTCCTTGTTTTTGTTTGGCAATGTGCGGTAAAGTTCTACCACGGTGATGGTTTTGCCAATCTTTTGCGAAATAAGATTCTTGCTTGCCAACACGCTCTCGGTGATGGAGGCAGCCTCCTCTTTGCCAAGTTGCTTATTGGCAACGGTGTTTTCAATCAAAGCGGTAACTTCGGTCTGAATCTGACCTGCGAGATTCTGCTTGGCAAGTTCATAAGCCTGCGCCTTGGCCGCATCATAATTTTCGCCAATCGACATCGCCTCGCTCATCAAGAATTTTGGATAACCCAACTCATCTTCCTCTTGCTGCTTGAGATAGCTGCGGTCAAGTTGCTTTTCAAGAGGGAGAGCGCCAGGGGCTGCCTTCCATCCTTCTTTTTCCAACTTCTTTGCTTCTTTACGAGCCGTTTTCGATGATTTTGAGTCGAGTTCTTTCTTTGCAGCCTTTTGATTGTCGGCATTCATAGTAAGTGGAGCTGCCATCAGCATAAATGCTCCAATGATTGCGATGATTTTCTTCATTTTTTTCCGGTTTTAATATGTTATTATTTGTTTTTTCTAAATAAAAAGAGGTTGAATGTTTTCAACCTCCAAATTTAGTGAAAATCGCGCACCTATCCAACGCTTTCCGACAAAAATTTTGGAAATGATATACAAGTTGTCCCTGTGATAATTTAGTAATGATTGAAAAAATC
>OGPL01001789.1_pt1 | contig 18310 bp, 10 predicted proteins | sample 1552901 | NCBI WGS metagenome assembly OGPL01 (sample SAMEA2580244, study PRJEB22360) | human gut metagenome | biome: human gut; feature: human-associated habitat; material: faeces | place: Denmark | collected 2008/2010 | reverse complement strand
ATCTTGAGAATGCCTTTCGGGGTGCAGGGGAGCGTGCAGGGCTGTTTCTGCCACAAAGCCGCCACGTTCAGGGGATGAAAGCCGTCCACGTCCTTGGCCTTGTCGATCGCCTCGATCACCTTGTCCTCGTCGATATGTTTCGGCAGGGGCAGCTGCACCAGAATACCGTCCACCTCTGCGTCGGCATTCAATTCGGCGATAATGCCGAGCAGCTCCGCTTCCGAAATCGTCTCCGGCTTGCGGATCGTCGTGTTGCGAATCCCCACCTCGGCCGACGCCTTGGCCTTGCCCGTCACATACGACACGCTGCCGGGATCTTCGCCCACCAGAATCACGACCAGATGGGGCACCCGGCCGTATTTTTCGCCGATCGCCGCCACCTCGGCGGCCATTTCGGCCTTAAGTTTCGCTGAAAGTTCTTTTCCGCTGATTATCATATTTCCCAACTATTTTTCAAATGCCCAGTGCCCGATATCGGTCCTGTAAAAAAGATTGTCGCATTCGATCTGCGCCACGTCCTTCAACGCATTCGCACGGGCTTCGGCCAGCGTCGCCCCCTTGCCAACGACGAAGAGCACACGGCCGCCCGCCGTCAGAATACGGCCGCCGTCGGCCTTCGTGCCCATATGGTACACAGCGCTTCCGACCCGGTCGAGTCCCTTGATCTCGTGTCCCTTCTCATAGGAGCCGGGATAGCCCTTCGACGCCAATACGACGCCCAGCGTCGCGAAATCATGCCATTCGAGCCGCGTATCCGCTCCGTCGGCCACGGCGCAGAAGATATCGACGATATCGCTCTTCAGGCGCGGCAGCACGACCTCGGTTTCGGGATCGCCGAAACGAGCATTGAACTCGATCACCTTGATCCCCTGCGGAGTCTTCATCAGACCGCCGTACAGCACCCCTTCGAACGGACACCCTTCGGCGACCATCGCGTCGGCCGTCGGCTGCAGGATCTTTTCGAGCGCATACCGCTCATCCTCCGCCGTAACGAACGGCAGCGGGGAATAGGCCCCCATACCGCCCGTGTTGGGCCCCTTGTCGCCATCGAAGGCCCGCTTGTGGTCCTGCGCCAGCGCCATCGGCCACACCTTGCGGCCCGACACGAAACACATGAACGAAAATTCGGGTCCCGTGAGGAAGTCCTCGACCACGACCTTGCCTTCGCCGAACTTGTCGTCGAGCAGCATGTCTTTCAGTGCGGCGTCGGCCTCCTCCTGCGTCTCGGCGATCACTACGCCCTTGCCGGCCGCCAGCCCGTCGTACTTCAACACCGCCGGAAGCGGACGCGAAGCCACGTAATCCAACGCTTCGGCATACTCCGTGAAAGCGCGGTACCCCGCCGTCGGAATAGCGTATTTGGCCATCAGGTCCTTGGCGAACTCCTTGCTCGATTCGATCCGTGCGGCGGCTTTCGTCGGGCCGAAGATCCGCAGCCCGGCGGCCTTGAACGCATCGACGACTCCCGCCGCCAGCGCCACCTCCGGACCCACGACCGTAAGGCCGATTTCGTTGGCCGCTGCGAAGTCGCGCAGTCTCTCCACCTCGGTCTCCTTGATCGCCACGCACTCGGCCTGCGCCGCAATGCCCGCATTGCCGGGGGCGCACCAGATTTTCTCCACCTGCGCCGAGCGTGCGAGGGCGTCTACGATCGCATGTTCACGGCCGCCGCCGCCTATTACCAGAACTTTCATATTCGTTTATTTTATCCGTTCTTTCAAAGAAATTTCAAAAAACATCCAGTTTTTCACAGATGAATCAAGCGACAAATCTGACAATCTTTATCCAAAGTCCCCCTTATCAAAGGGGGATTAGGAGGATTATCAATTTAGTTTAGCCGCATGGTCAAGCACTAAAGCTCGCTTTAGTGCTTGAAATGCCTTTCGCCCGTAAATACCATGGCGATGCCCTTCTCGTCGGCCTTCTTGACCGAATCTTCGTCGCGCACCGAACCGCCCGGCTGCACGATCGCCGTCACGCCGTATTCGGCGGCCAGCGTCACGCAGTCGTCGAAGGGGAAGAAGCCGTCCGAAGCCAGCACCAGCCCTTCGGTGACGCCGGCGGCATGCGCCTGCCGGAGGGCGATCTCGGCCGAGCCGATGCGGTTCATCTGCCCGGCGCCCACGCCCAACGTACGGCCGTCCCTGACGGCGACGATGGCGTTCGACTTGACGTGCTTGACGATATGCCAGCCGAAATTCAGGTCGGCCATCTGTGCCGCGGCGGGTTTTGCCTTCGTCACGCACATATCGGCCGTGACGGTTTTCGTCGCCACGTCGAGATCCTGCACCAGCAGGCCGCCGTTGACGCTGACATATTGCTTGGAATCGGCGTCGCCCTGCTGCATATCGACCTCCAGCAGCCGCAGGTTTTTCTTCGTGCAGAGCACTTCGAGCGCCCCTTCGTCGAATTTCGGCGCCATGATGATCTCGAGGAAGATCGGTTTCATCAACTCGGCCGCCTCGCGCGTTACGGTGCGGTTCGTGGCGACGATCCCCCCGAAGATCGACACCTTGTCGGCCTCATAAGCCTTCGTCCAGGCATCCACGACATCCTTGCCGACGGCAGCACCGCAGGGATTCATATGTTTGAGCCCCACGCAGAACGGCTCATCGAACTCGCGGACGATACACAGCGCGGCATTGGCATCCTGGATATTGTTGTACGACAACTCCTTGCCGTTGAGCTGACGGGCAAAAGCCAGCGAATAAGGCACCTCTTTCTCCTCACGGTAGAACTTGGCCGACTGGTGGGGGTTCTCCCCGTAGCGCAGCGACTGCACGAGGTCGAATTCAAGGAACAGCTTCTCGTTAAGCCCGGCCTGTGCACGCATATAGGCCGCGATCATCGCATCGTACTCAGCCGTATGGGTGTATGCTTTGGCCGAAAGTTTCAGGCGCGTAGCCTTTTCCGTATTGCCGCCGGCACGGATTTCACCGAGCACCTGCTCATAGTCCGCAGGGTCGCAGACCACCGTGACGTCGGCCCAGTTCTTGGCCGCAGAACGCAGCATCGAAGGGCCGCCGATGTCGATGTTCTCGATGGCGTCCTCCATCTTCACATCGGGTTTGGCAATGGTCTGGCGGAACGGGTAGAGGTTCACACAGACCATGTCGATAAATTCGATATTGTTATCTTTCAGGGCTTTCAGGTGTTCGGGATCGTCGCGTCGCGCCAGCAGGCCGCCGTGCACGTTGGGGTGCAGGGTCTTGACGCGGCCGTCGCAGATCTCGGGAAAGCCCGTCACGTCGCTGATGTTGATAACCTCGACCCCGCTGTCGGAGAGCAGTTTCATCGTGCCGCCCGTGGCGATCACCTCCCAGCCCAGGGCACGCAGGCCCTTGGCGAAATCAACAACACCCGTTTTGTCGCTGACACTGATTAATGCACGCATATCGTTATTATTCCTTTAATAATTTATTAATCGTTTCTATATAAAGCGGATATTCCACCGCATGAATCCGGGCTTCCAGCTCGGCGATGTCGTCTCCGTCGTATCCGAACGCCCGCTGGGAGATGATCTTCCCGCCGTCGAGCGTCGCATCGACATAGTGGATCGTCACACCGAAGACCTTGACGCCGTATTCCAGCGCCTGTTCGATGGCATGCGCCCCGCGGAATGCCGGCAGCAGCGAAGGGTGGATGTTGACGATCCGTCCGCCGTAAGCCCCCAGCAGCACGTCGCCGACGATGCGCATGTACCCCGCCAAGCAGACCAGCTCCACGCCGGCTTGGTCGAGCCGCCGCACGATCTCGCGCTCGTAGTCGGCCTTCGAGGCATACTCTTTCGGGGCGAATACGAATGCCTCGACCCCGTGCCCCGCAGCCCGCTGCACAACCCCGGCGCCGGGTTTGTCGCAGACCATCAGCACCACCCGGGCCGGGATCTCTCCCCGCTCGCAGGCCGTGGCGATAGCCTCGAAGTTCGTGCCGCTGCCGCTGGCAAAGACCGCAAGGCGTCGCACGGCCTTAGCGGATTACGACACCCTCGGTGTCCGTGACACGTCCGATGACGGCCGCCTTCTCGCCCTGCTCCGCAAGGATGGCGATGGCTTTCTCTGCCTGCGACGCATCGAGGGCGATGACCATGCCGATACCCATGTTGAAGATGTTGAACATCTCGCGGTGGGCCACCTTGCCGTATTTCTCGAGGAAGCGGAACACGGGCAGAATCTCCCAAGTGCCCTCCTCGATCTCGAGCCCCTGCCCTTCGTGCAGAATGCGGGGGATATTTTCGTCGAACCCTCCGCCCGTGATATGGCTGATGCCGTGTACGTCGCAGCTGCGGATCACTTCGAGCACCTGCTTCACGTAGATCTTCGTCGGGGTGAGCAGCACTTCGCCCAGCAGTTTGTTCGACAACTCGGGATAGACCTTGTGCAGATCCAGGCAGTTATCCGCAAGAATCTTACGCACGAGGCTGAAGCCGTTGGAGTGCACGCCGCTCGAGGCGATGCCCACCAGCACATCGCCGGCCCTGACCTTCGATCCGTCGATGAGCTTCGATTTCTCGACCACGCCGACCGTGAAACCGGCGATGTCGTACTCGCCCTCGGAGTACATGCCCGGCATTTCGGCCGTCTCGCCGCCGACCAGCGCACAACCCGCCTGGCGGCAGCCGTCGGCAACGCCACTCACGATGGCTTCGATCTTCTGGGGTTCGTTATGGCCTACGGCGACATAGTCGAGGAACACCAAGGGCTCGGCACCCTGCGCCAGCACGTCGTTGACGCACATGGCCACGGCATCGACGCCGATCGTGTCGTGCTTGTCCATCTCGAACGCCAGCTTGAGCTTCGTGCCCACGCCGTCGGTACCGCTCACCAGCACCGGCTCCTTCACGTTCAGCGCCGAGAGGTCGAACATGCCTCCGAATGCACCGATATTGCCCATCACGCCCAGGCGCGAGGTCGATGCCACGTGTTTCTTGATGCGCCGCACCACTTCGTATCCAGCCTCGAGGTTCACACCGGCCTTCTCATAACTCTGTGCCATTATAATCTTCCTTTTAAAGTAGTCCTTAACATTTTACGTCTTTGTTCACCTCATCGACCGACTGGTACAACGCCGTGGGATAGTGCCCCGTGAAGCAGGCCATGCACAAATCCTTGCGGTTCCCCGCCCTGAGCAGCGCCCCGGGCGACAGGAACGCCAGCGAATCGGCGCATATCTCCTCGCGGACACCGTCCACCTCCTTGCGCGCCGAGATCAGCTCGTCGCGGGTCGAGGTATCCACCCCGTAGAAGCAGGGGTGCGTCATCGGGGGACTGGCAATGCGCACGTGCACCTCGGTGGCCCCCGCCTCCTTGAGCATCGTGACGATGCGGCGCGAGGTCGTACCGCGCACGATCGAATCGTCGACCAGCACCACGCGCTTGCCCTTGACGATCGTCCGCACGGCCGAGAGCTTCATGCGCACCCCTTTCTCGCGCAGCTCCTGCGAAGGCTGGATGAACGTACGGCCGATGTACTTGTTCTTGATAAGCCCCATTTCATACGGCAGGCCGCTCGCCTCGGCATAGCCCATCGCGGCGCTGAGGCTCGAGTCGGGAACCCCGACCACGATGTCCGCCTCGGCAGGCGCCTCGCCGAAGAGCAGGCGCCCCGACTCCTTGCGGTAGGCATGGACGTTGCACCCTTCGATGTCACTGTCGGGACGTGCAAAGTAGATATACTCCATCGAGCACATCTCGCAACGCTTATACTGCGAGAAATCGCGGCTCCGGATGCCCTCGCTGTCGATCGTGACGATCTCGCCCGGCTCGACGTCGCGGACGAACTCCGCACCCAGCACGTCGAAGGCACAGGTTTCGCTCGACACGACATAACCGTCGCCCAGCCGGCCGATCGCCACCGGCCGTAGGCCGTATTTGTCACGGCAGGCATAGATGCGATTGGCGGTCATGATCAGGAATGCAAAAGCCCCCTCGATCATGTTCAGCGCGTCGATGATCGAATAGATGCGCGGACGGTCGTGATACTTGGTCTCCTTCTTGATCAGGTGCGCCAGGATTTCGCTGTCCGAGGTCGACTGGAACAGGCTCCCCTTGTTCTCGAGGTAAATACGCAGCAGCGCCGAATTGACGATATTGCCGTTGTGCGCCAGCGCGAAATCGCCCGTGTTGTGGCGGAAAAGGAACGGTTGCACGTTCTCGATGCCACCACCGCCGGCGGTGGTATAGCGCACATGCCCGATGGCCATGTCGCCCTTGAGCGTCGAGAGGTTTCCCTCGCCGAACACCTCGGTCACCAGGCCGCCGCCCTTGATGCGGCGGAACGTCGCGTCCCGGTCGACGGTCACGATACCGGCACCCTCCTGTCCGCGGTGCTGCAAGGCATGCAGGCCATAGTAGGTCAGCGACGCTGCGTCCTTGACTCCGAAGACGCCGAACACCCCGCACTCCTCATGCAACTCGCGGTCGCTAATCTGCCCCATCACCATTACCCGACGATTTTCTGCAAACGTGCCAAAATCTCCTCGTAAGCCTCGCGCACCTTGCCCAGGTCACGACGGAAACGGTCTTTGTCGAGTTTCTCGTTGGTCGTCATGTCCCACAGGCGGCAGGTGTCGGGCGACACCTCGTCGGCGAGCACGATCTCCCCGTCCGACGTACGGCCGAACTCGATCTTGAAGTCCACGAGTTTGATGTTCATCTTGGCGAAAAGGTTGCGCAGGATCTCGTTGATACGCGAGGTCATGGCGTAGATCAGTTCGAGTTCCTCGTAGGTCACGGCACCCAATGCCACGGCGTGGTGGTCGTTGATCAGCGGGTCGCCCAGCTCGTCCTTCTTGTAGCAGATGTCGTAGATGACGTTCGACGGCTGCGTACCCTCCTCGATACCGAGGCGCTGGGCCATCGAACCGGCGATGACATTGCGCACGATCACCTCCAGCGGGATGATCGTCACCCGGCGGCACACCTGGTCGCGGTCGTTGATCGTCTCGATATAGTGGGTCTTGACACCCGACTTCTGAAGCTCCTTGAAAATCAGGGTCGAGATGGCGTTGTTCAGCACGCCCTTGTTTTCGATCGTGGCTTTCTTGATGTTGTTGAAAGCCGTTGCCGCATCCTTGTAGTGGATGATGATCTTGTCGGGATCGTCGGTGCGGAAAACCTGTTTTGCCTTGCCTTCGTAGAGCATTTCGAGCTGTTTCATGGTGTTTGTGAGTTTAAGTTTTATATTGTACTAATTTTTGCGGAAATAGTCGACGGCATTGCGGAACAGCGACTGCTCCTTCTCGCCTGCGATATTTTTGAAGAGGTTTTTCTCGTAACGCTCCGTATGCCCCATCTTGCCGAGGATCTGGCCGTCACGCGACACCAGGCCCTCGATGGCATACGACGAACCGTTGGGGTTGTACGGCGCCTCGGCCGTCGCACGCCCTTCGGGATCGACATACTGGAAGGCCACCTGCCCGTTGGCGAACAGCTCCCGGGCAAGTTCTTCGCTCACGACGAACTTGCCTTCGCCGTGGCTGACAGCGATCGAGTGGATGTCGCCCAGGCCAAAGCCCGCGAGCCACGGGGAGTTGAGCGTCGAGACGCGCGTCGAGACGATCTGCGAAATATGGCGGTTGATGTCGTTGCGGAACAGCGTCGGCGAATCCTTGGTCACCATGCCCAGGCGGCCGTAAGGCAGCAGGCCGGATTTGACGAGCGCCTGGAAACCGTTGCAGATGCCGAGGATCAGCCCTCCGCGGTCGAGCAACGCATGGATTTCATCGCGTATATCCTTATTGTTGAGTACGTTGACGATAAACTTGGCGCTGCCGTCGGGTTCGTCGCCCGACGAGAAGCCGCCGCTCAGCACGAAGATATGGGCGCGGCGGATATGTTCCTTCATTTCGCGGATCGAACGCAGGATGTCGTCGCCCCCGAGGTTGCACAACACGCTCATTTCGACCTCGGCCCCGGCCTTGCGGAATGCTTTGGCCGTGTCGTAGTCGCAGTTGGTGCCCGGGAACACGGGGATATAGACCAGCGGATGTTCGACGGCTTCGCCCCGATAGGCGAAAGTCCGGGGTGCGGGCTCCGAGGTCATCACTCCGGCATGGTTCTCCCCCTTGTCGGGGTAAACGGCCGCGAATTTCTCGGTATTGGCCTTGTAGAGGGCGTCGAGCGGCATTTTCACGCCGTTGACGGTCAACGCCCCTTCGGCTGCGGTCATACCCAGCAGCCCGGCCGCAGGATGGGTCAGTTCGACGGCGCTCTCGACAAGGATCGAACCATAGGCGTATCCGAAGAGTTCCGCCTCGTCCATCTCCACCTCGGCGCCGATGCGGTTGCCGAAAGCCATCTTGGCAAGACCTTCGGCGACACCTCCGAAGCCCACCGACCATGCGGCGAGGATATTGCCGCGTTCGATATTTTCGCTGACAAAGCCGAAGTTGTCCTTCAGCTGCGCCGTGTCGGGCATATGGTTCTCCCTGGGCGTATGGCGCACCAGGTAGATACGGTTGCCGGCCTTCTTGAAATCGGTCGAAATGACCGTCCCGGCATTCACCGTCGTGATGCCGAAGGCCATCAGCATGGGCGGGACGTTGATATGCTGGAACGTGCCCGACATCGAGTCCTTGCCGCCGATCGAGGGCAGGCCCAGTTCGACCTGCATCTTCAGCGCACCGAGCAGGGCACCCAGCGGCTTGCCCCACGAGCGGGGATCGCGGGTCATGCGTTCGAAATATTCCTGGTATGAGTAACGCATCCTGTCATAACGCGCGCCCGCAGCCACGACCTTGGCAGCAGCTTCGACGACGGCATACGCAGCACCGTGGTAAGGGCTCCACGAGGCCAGGTAGGGATTGTAGCCGAAGGCCATGATGCTGGCCGTGTCGGTGTAACCGTCGGTCGGGAGTTTCTGCACCGACACCTGCGTTTCGCTGCCCTGCGTGCGGCCGCCGAACGGCATCAGCACGGTGGAACGGCCGATCGTCGAATCGAACATTTCGATCAGGCCGCGCTGCGAGACGACATTGTTGTCGCGCAGGTTCTCCTCGAAGCGTTCGGCAAACGTCGCGCCCACGACCTCACGGGCAAAAGGATCGCGGTTCTCCACCTCACCGATCATGGCTTCGGCATAGTGCTTCGCCCCGGCGCTGTCGATGAATTCACGGGCGAGGTCTACGACTTTGCGCCCTTTGTTGAACATCCGCATACGGGCCGTATCCGTCACGTCGGCCACCTCGACCGCCTCGATATTCTCCTCGCGGCAGTAGCCCATGAATTCGGCGACGTCCTTCGCCTCGACGACCACGGCCATACGCTCCTGCGACTCGCTGATCGCCAGTTCCGTGGAATTCAGGCCGCTGTACTTGGTCTTCACACGGTCGAGGTAGATGTCCAGCCCGTCGGCCAGCTCGCCGATGGCGACGCTGACGCCGCCGGCACCGAAGTCATTCGATTTCTTGATGAGCCGCGTCACCTCCGGGCGGCGGAACAGGCGTTCGAGCTTGCGCTCCTCGGGGGCATTGCCCTTCTGCACCTCGCTGCCGCAGGTTTCGAGCGACTTGGTATTGTGCTCTTTCGACGAACCCGTGGCGCCGCCGATACCGTCACGCCCCGTGCGGCCGCCCAGCATGACGATCTTGTCGCCCGGGACGGGTTTTTCGCGGCGGACGTTTTCAGCCTTCACGGCACCGACCACGGCACCGACTTCGAGGCGCTTGGCCACATAGTCGTCGTGGTAAATCTCGCGCACATGGGTCGTTGCCAGCCCGATCTGATTGCCGTAACTGGAGTAGCCCGCGGCGGCCTTCTTCGAAATGACGCTCTGCGGGAGCTTGCCTTCGAGCGTATCGGACACCTTCTGGTAGATATTGCCGGCACCCGTTACGCGCATGGCCTGGTAGACGTAGCTGCGCCCCGACAACGGGTCGCGGATAGCGCCGCCCAGACAGGTCGAAGCACCGCCGAACGGCTCGATCTCGGTCGGGTGGTTATGGGTTTCGTTCTTGAATTGCAGGAGCCACTTCTCGGTCGCCCCGTCGACATCGACATCGACGTATACCGAGCAGGCATTGTTCTCGTCGCTCACTTCTAGGTCGTCCAGCAGCCCTTTCTTGCGCAGGTAACGGGCGCCGATGGTCGCCATGTCCATCAGGCAGATGCTCTTGTGCTCGCGGCCCAGTTCGCGGCGGATGCGCAGGTAGAGGGCCAGCGAATCCTCGATCTCGTCCTTTGCGAACGACTCCTCGACCGTGATGCCCTCCAGCTCGGTGGTGAAGGTCGTATGGCGGCAGTGGTCGCTCCAATAGGTGTCGAGGATGCGCAGCTCGGTCTCATAGGGATCGCGCCCCTCGGCACGGAAATATTTCACCACCTCGCGCAGGTCGTCGGCATTCATCGCCAGCCCGTACCGCTTGCAGCAGGGTTCCAGTTCGGCGTCGGTCATCTTGGTGAAGCCTTCCAGCACGGCGACGGGCTTCACCTCGGCCTGTTCCATGTCGGTCAGCACGTCCAGATTCTTCTCGCGCGACTCGACCGCGTTGATATAGTAATGGCGGATGCGCGCCAGATCTTCGTCGGAAACGGCATCGTCGAACAGCAACAGCTTCGACGAGCGGATGCGCACCTGGGCCGACGGGTCGATCAGCCGCACGCAGTCGACGGCCGACGCGGCACGTTGGTCGAACTGGCCGGGGAGGTACTCCACGGCGATGTATTTCCGTCCCGCCAGGTCGCACGAATCGGTCACGCTGTCGGTTACCACTTCGCCGAAGACGCTGTAACGGCTCTTTTCGAGCAGCTCTCGGCTGAACCCGAACAGGTCGTAGACGTTGAGCAACTGCAGACTGCGGATGTCCAGGTTCAGATTGGTGTTCAGCTCCCGGCGCAGGCTGTCGGCCTCGACCCGGAAACGGGGATGTTTCTCAACAAAAATCCGGTAGTTTTCCATGTTATTTCGTTTGCACTTATTTTACGAATCTGTCGGCCCACGCGGCACCGTATTCCCCGGCGTCCATCCCGACGAAGGTGATATGCCCCATCTTGCGCTTCGGACGGCTCTCGGTCTTGCCGTAAAGGTGGACATGGACACCCGGGCGGTTTTCGGCGGCGATTCTCTCGGCCGCTTCGAGATCCTGCCCCAGGATATTCTTCATCACGGTCGGCGCCACGAGCTGCGGCTCCTGCAACGGTTCGCCCAGCAGGAAGCGCACCAGCTCGCGGAACTGGTTGGTCGTGCACCCCTCGATGGTATAGTGCCCCGAATTGTGGGGCCGCGGCGCCATTTCGTTGAAATAGAACTCCCCGTCGCGGATGAAGAACTCGATGGCGAGGATCCCGCGGTAGCGGCAGGATTTCATGAACCGCTCGCCGGCCGCAGCCATGCGGCTGCGCAGGCCGTCGTCGATCCCCTCGGCGGGGACGAAGCACAGGTCGAGGATGCCGTCGCGGTGGACGTTCCGCCCGGTGGGGAAATGGATGACGCGCTCCCCGTCCGAGACCATCACGATGCTGGCTTCGAAATCGAACGGCACGAACGCCTCCAGAATGCAGGGTACGGAGAGCATCGGCAGCGCACGCGGCACGTCGGCCTCGCCCTTCAACACCAATTGCCCGTGGCCGTCGTATCCCAGCGTACGGGTCTTGAGCACCGCCGGGAATCCGATCTCGGCCAAGGCGGCACGCAGCGACGCCTCGTCGTCCACGGCGGCGTACAGGGGCGTCCGCAGCCCGTTGGCGCGGGCATTGTCCTTCTCGCGCAGGCGATCCTGCGAATCGTAGAGCGGGCGGAAACCCTGCGGGATGTTGTATTTCTTTTCCAGCGGGATCAGCACGCTGCCCGGGACGTTTTCGAATTCGTAGGTCACCACATCGCTGCGGCGGCAAAGCTCTTCGAGCGCCGCGGCATCGTCATACGCCGCCACGATGTGCCCGTCGCTCAGCGCGAACGCGGGGGCGTCGGGCGCAGGGTCGAGGCACAGCGTGCGCGCCCCGAGCAGGTGCGCCTGCTCGACGATCATCAGCCCCAGCTGACCGCCGCCCATGATACCGATCGTTTTCGTTTTCTCTGCCATAGCCGCCTCCCCTGCCGGATTAAAGTTCTGCCGCCAGTACGTCGGCGGTCTGTTTCGCACGGAACGCTTCGAGCCGGGCAGCCAGCTCCGCATCCTGCAGAGCGAGGATCGACACGGCTATCAGCGCCGCGTTCTTCGCCCCGTTGATGGCCGTCGTCGCCACCGGAACGCCCGCAGGCATCTGCACGATCGAAAGCAGCGAATCCAGCCCGTTCAGGGCCCGCGACTTCACGGGGACGCCCACCACGGGGAGCGTGGTCATCGAGGCCACCATGCCCGGCAGATGCGCGGCACCGCCCGCGCCGGCAATAATCACCCCGATACCGCGGTTTTTGGCCGTCTTGGCATATTCGCACAGCAGGTCAGGGGTACGGTGGGCGCTCACCACGCGCTTTTCGAAATCGACCCCGAATTGTCCGAGCATGGCGACGGCATCGGCCATCACCTCATAATCGCTCACCGAGCCCATAATAACACCGACCTTCATACCTTTGGTTTTAAGTTTGAAAAAAAGACAGACCGCCACGACACGTATGTCATGGCGGTCTGGTATCTATCTGCGTATTCCGCTCCCGGACACCTGCTGCCCTTGCATCTGCGTACTCCGATCCTGCTGTCGGCACGACGACGAATAGAACGCAGCGGCCTGGCCCTGCTGTTTCTTACGTTCGCGTTGGTCGATTCTGTCGGTAGATGTCATGGGGAGGTGTTCGGATTAACCTAACAATTGTCAAAACAACGTTACAAAAGTAGCGCTTTTCAGCCGATTTACAAAATCCCCGGGCATATTCTATTGACAAATTATCGACATTTCGGGATTCCGGCAAAAACAAAAAATCCGCCGCAGCCGGAACCGGCCGCGGCGGATTGACATCGGTTCAACCCGTCCGTGTTATTCGCGGCTGAACGAGTAAGGGGCATCCCCGGGCTCCGTACCCCGCGTGTAATCGGGGTCGGGACGCATCGAGAAGCGGACGCCGGCACCCTTCACGAGGTCGGAATGGCGCAGGAAATTATACGTATAGGATTTCCCGTCGAACTGCACGGCTCCGATATAACGGTTCTCGGGGCTGTTGTCCGGCGCTTCGAGCACAATCTTATTCCCGTTTTCGAGGTTCACGACGGCCTTGCGGAACAGCGGCGAACCGACGACGTATTCGTCCGAAGCCGGGCAGACGGAATAGAACCCCAGGGCGGAAAAGACATACCAGGCCGAAGTCTGGCCGTTGTCCTCGTCGCCGCAATAGCCGTCGGGACAGGCCGAATAGAGGCGATCCATCACCTCGCGCGCCCAGTACTGGGCTTTCCACGGGGCACCCGCATAATTATAGAGGTAGATCATGTGCTGCGCAGGCTGGTTGCCGTGGGCGTAGTTGCCCATGTCGGCCACCTGCATCTCGGTGATCTCGTGGATGCGGAATCCGTAGTAGCTGTCGTCGTAGATCGGCGGCACGACGAATACCGAGTCGAGCATCTGGACGAACTGCTCCCGGCCGCCCATCAGGTCGACGAGCCCCTCGACGTCGTGGAATACCGACCACGTATAATGCCACGAGTTACCCTCGGTGAAGGCGTCGCCCCACTTGTAGGGACTGAACGGCGCCTGGAACTTGCCGTCCCTGAGGCGACCGCGCATCAGACGGGTTTCGGGGTCGAAGACATTGCGGTAGTTCCGGGCACGCGCCGCCCACTTGTCCAGTTCAGCCTGGGGACGGTTCAGTTTCTTCGCCACCTGCAGAATACACCAGTCGTCGTAGGCGTATTCGAGCGTACGTGCCACGTTCTCGGGAATGTTCACGTCGTAAGGGATATATCCCAGCTCGTTGTAGTACTCGTGCCCCCAGCGTCCGGTCGACGCAACGGTCGGGTGCACGTGCTCCGTGGCATACACCATCGCATCGTAGAGCACCCCGAGGTCTTTGTCGTTCGTGCCCTTCACCACGGCATCGGCAACCACCGAAGCGGAATTGTTGCCCACCATGCAGCCGCGGTGCCCGGGCGACGCCCATTCGGGCAGGAAACCGCTCTCGCGTGCCGCGTTAGCGAGTCCCTGCTGGATTTCGGCGTTCACGGAGGGGTAAACGAGGTTCAGCAGCGGGAAAAGGCTGCGGAAGGTGTCCCAGAACCCGGTGTCGGTATACATGTAGCCGGGGAGCACCTCGCCGTTGTAGGGGCTGTAATGCACGACCTCGCCCTGGTCGGTCACCTCGTAGAACTTACGCGGGAAGAGCACCGACCGGTAGAGGCACGAATAGAACGTACGGTACTGGTCGTCCGTACCGCCCTCTACCTCGATGCGTCCCAGCACATCGTCCCAGCGCGCCTGCGCCTTGGACTTCACCGTTTCGAAATCGTCGCTACCCAGTTCCCGGAGGTTCTGCAGCGCCTGTTCGGGAGAAATGAACGACGACGCCACGCTGGCGCATATCTGCTGGCCGCGGCGGGTCGCGAAATGCACCTTGGCCACGGCATGTTCGCCCGTGACGGACTTCTGCCCTTCGGGATAGAGCAGGTTGCTGCCGGGTTTGTATCCGCCGGGGGCATCGGTCAGCTCGATGGCGCTGAACGGCGTATCGAAGCGCACGACGAACCAGTTGCGGAAATTCTCCGGCACGCCACCGCTGTTGCGCGTGGTGTAACCGACGATCGTACGGTCGTCGACCATCCCGACCTGCGAACCACGGTCGAAGGCGTCGATCACCACACCCGACTCCTTCGAGTCGGGGAAGGTGAAGCGCATCATCGCGGCACGGTCGGTCGGCGTGATCTCCACGCGGATGTCATGGTCGGCGAGGTAAGTCTTATAGTAATAGGGTTTGGCCACTTCGGACTGGTGCGAAAACCAGCTGGCGCGCGACTCCTCGTCGAATTTATCCTCCCCGCGCACGGGCATGAGCGAGAACTGGCCGTAATCGTTGATCCACGGCGAAGGCTGGTGGGTCTGCTTGAACCCCCGCACCTGGTGCGCCCCGTAAGTATATGCCCAGCCGTCGCCCATCTTGCCGGTCTGGGGCGTCCAGAAATTCATGCCCCACGGCAAGGCGATGGCCGGATAGGTATTGCCCGTCGAGAGCGAAAAATCCGACTGCGTACCGACCAGCGTCGAAACGTACTCCGAAGGACGGAGGCGCTGCTCCCCGGCCGAAGGACATGTGCACGAAGCGAGTGCGGCGGCGCAGAGGGCGGCAAATGCGATATATCCTTTTTTCATGGCCTTCCGATGTTTAGAGTTCATACCACACTGCGGGTTCGGCACCCATCTCGAATTCGAGCACACCGCCCGCGGCGATGTCGTCGAAGGCAATATAGGGTTTCGTATACGGCTTGCCATTGAGCTTCACCGCCTGGATGTATTTGTTCGCGGCGGAATTGTTATGCGCCGTGACGGTCAGCACACCGTCGCGGACACGCACTTCAGCCTTGTCGAAGAGCGGCGAGCCGAAGAAATAGCGGCCCCCGGCGGGTTCGACCTGGTAGAAACCCAGCGACGAGAGGACGTACCATGCCGACATCTGCCCCACGTCCTCGTTGCCCGAAAGCCCGTCGGGCCGGTCGTGGTAGAGCGTCGTCAGTATCTCGCGCACCTTGTCGGCGGTCTTCCACGGCTGACCGATCATCGTGTAGAGGTAGACGACGTGGTGGCTGGGTTCGTTGCCGTGGGCGTACTGACCGATCAGGCCCGAGATGTCGGGCGAGGCGGCTCCCTCGAGCACGGAGCTGACGACGAACAGCGAGTCGAGTTTCCCGGTGAAGGCTTCCTTGCCGCCGAAACAGCCGATCAGCCCCTCGACGTCGTGCGGCACGAGCCATGTGTACTGCCATGCGTTGCCCTCGCAGTAGTCGTCGGCGCGGTGTGTCGAGCGGAACGGATTAAAAGGCGTGCGGAACCGGCCTTTCGAATCGAGGCCGCGCATGAAGCGGGTCTGCGGATCGAAGAAATGGCGGTAGGATTTGCTTCGTTCGAGGAAATGGTCGTAATCCGCGGTCTTGCCCAGCTCTTTGGCGACCTGTGCCACGGCCCAGTCGGCGAGGGCGTACTCCATGTCGTAAGCCACCGCCTCGTTGAAGAGGTCGCAGGGGATATAGCCGTATTTCATGCGCAGATCCATACCCCGCTCGCCGAGCATCGCCGACTGCTTGAGCGCCTCGTAGGCCTGCTCCCTGTCGAAGCCGCCGTAGCCTTTGAGCACGGCGTCGGCCAGGGCCGGGATACCGGGATTGCCGACCATGCAGTCGGTTTCGTTACCCATCAGGTGCCATACGGGAAGCTTGCCCTGCTGCCGGTAGATATGGAGCATCGTATTGGCGATGTCGGGCATCTTCTCGGGGTGGAGGATCGTCATGAGGGGCTGGGCGGCGCGATAGGTGTCCCACAGCGAGAAAGTCGTATAGTTCACGAACGGCGCGGCGCGGTAGATCTTGCCGTCGGAACCGCGGTAGTCGCCGTTCACGTCGCAGAATTCGGACGGGGCGACCATCGTGTGGTAAAGCGCCGTATAGAAAATGCGGCGTGCGGCGTCGTCCGAAGTCTCGATGCGCACCTTCTGCAACTCGGCGTTCCACGCCCGGTCGGCGGCTGCGGCCGTCGCTTCGAAGTCCCAGCCGGGAAGCTCGGCCTGCATGTTCAGGCGTGCATTCTCGATGCTCACGGGCGAAATGGCGACCTTGACATAGATCGTCTCTCCGGCCGAAGTGTCGAAACCGACCCGGCCGTAAAGGCGCTCCGCCCTGAAGCTGTCGCCTTCGCGCAGGCCGCCGTCCTCGCCGCCCTCGTAAATGGCTAGCGACTTGAAGGGTTTGGAGAATTCGGCCGTGAAATAGACCCGCTGGTCTTTCGCCCAGCCCGTCGAGTAGCGGTAGCCGCTGATCGTATGGTCGTCGGCACGTTCGATGAAGGTTTCGGTCGGAGCATCCCAGCAGCCGCCGTTCTCGAGGTCGAAGACCACGGCGGCATCGGCCGATGCCGGGAAGGTATATTTGTGCAGGCCGACGCGCTTGGTGGCGGTCAGCTCCACGTCGATGCCGTAGCGGTCGAGCCGCGTGGCGTAATAGCCCGGGCGGGCCTTTTCATTGGCGTGGCTGAAATACGACCACATGCCCGACTGCGGGTCGTCCTCCGTGCCGCGGGCATAGGTCACCTGCCCCACGACGGGCATCACCGTGACGTCGAACAGGTCGCCGATACCGGTGCCGTTCAGGTGTGTGTGGCTGAAACCGATGACCGTCGTGTCGGAAATGTGGTAGCCCGACGTCCAGTCCCACGACTGCGGGATGCTGGTGGGGCCGAGCTGCACGGCGCCGAACGGAACGTTGGCCCCCATGAAGACATGGCCGTGGCCGCCCGTGCCGATATACATGTCGACATACTGCGTCAGCGGCTTCTGCTCAGGCTGCGAACAGGCGGCCGAGATCAGCAGAACGGATAAGGAAAGAAGATGCTTGGGTTTCATTATGCAATCGTTTAAAATTTTTCGCAACGTTTTATTTCACGGTCACTTCGTCGAGGAAGAACCAGCAGGGGCAGCCTACGCCGTAATGCCACGGCGGACAGGTCTTGACGCCTTCGATTTCGACTTTGACATAGCGGGCCAGCACCGGTTGTGCGGCCGTGACGGCAGCCGGAACGAACTTCACGGGCACCGACTGGTCCTCAGGAAACTCCACCTGCCCGAACGGGGTCCAGTCCGCGTTGTCGAACGAAACGGAGTAGCGCACCGAACGGGGCAGCAGAATCCACTGGCCCAGCTGGTGCAGGAAATCGGTCTCGACCGTCGAGAAGGTCACGTCGCGGCCCAGATCGACGACGAAGGCGCCGTCCTTGCCCTCCCAGCCCGTCCAGCTCTCGACGAACGATGCGCCGCCGAAAAGACCGTCGGTCAGGGTCTTCTCGCCCGACGCCCGGTATTTCTCCGCAGGAGCGTCGATCCAGACGATCCGCGCGCCCAGCGCCAGATTGGAGTTCTCCGCAGGAAGGTAACGTTTGCGGTAGAGCCGGCAGTATTCCTGCGGACTGTTGTTGCGCTCGTTGAGCGTTTTCACGCCGAATTGGGTCACGTATTTCTCGAACGCGTCCAGCTCGCTCACCACGGCGCCGAGGTCCTTGTCGGCCGTCGTGCGGGCGATTTCGAGGTTGGAGTACATCAGCGGCAGACGCGTCAGGCGCACGCGGCGCAGCAGGACGGAATCCCCCGCCACGGCCCGCTCGGCGCAGTCGAACAGCTCTCCGTAACGCTTGCGGCAGGCGGCGTTGAGCATGCCGTCCTTGTGCGAGACGGGAGAATCGTATATCCA
>OGPL01001765.1_pt1 | contig 18503 bp, 20 predicted proteins | sample 1552901 | NCBI WGS metagenome assembly OGPL01 (sample SAMEA2580244, study PRJEB22360) | human gut metagenome | biome: human gut; feature: human-associated habitat; material: faeces | place: Denmark | collected 2008/2010 | reverse complement strand
TATTTATAATATATTAATTTTTTCTTTGTTTCAAGTGTTTTAGTAATATTTTTGTTGTAATAGCATACATTTATTATAAGTAAAAATAAAGGAGAAAACAATGGTAAATGTAGCCGTAATAAATATAAAAAGTTTAATAAAAATCTTACTTATTTTATTTGTAGTAGTATTTTTTATTTATTTTGTACAAGGCCTATCTATTAATTTAGATAAGCTTGCTTTTTCTCCTTTTATCTTAAACCAAACAATTCCTGGTATTGCTACTTCCAATAACTCAGATTTTTCTTCCATCGAGACATCATACATAGAATCAAAAAGTCCTCTACAGTTTTTACTTAATTCACAACTTCCAGTTATGTCGTCTATCAAAATAGCAACTCATGAAAGTGAAAATAATATTGCCGAAGAGCCTACCATTGTTGAAAATAATAATACCGATAATACTATTGAACATGCTAGTACGAATATAGAGACACAAGTAATTGATTCTGGTGTACCAAACAAATACACAAATGATTATCAAGGTGTTGAAATCAAAAATGGAACTAATTATACTTTAACTGATGATATTTTGAATTATGAAGGATTAGAAATTAATCAATCTGATGTGATGATTTTTCACACTCATACTTGCGAAAGTTACACACCCACAGAAAATTTTGCATATGAAGAAAGTGGAACTTTTAGAACTACAGATTTAGATTATTCTGTGGTACGTGTTGGTAATTCTCTTGCAGACCAGCTAACTTCATATGGTTTTAATGTTGTACATGACAAAACATATCATGATTATCCCGCATATTCTGGTTCATATGGTAGGTCTATGGCAACGGTCGAAAACTTGTTAATTTCACACCCCAATACAGATATAATTATAGACTTACATAGAGATGCTATTGCAGATACTTCTTATGCTCCTTCTATTAAAATTGGAGATGAGGTTGTATCTCAACTAATGTTTGTAATCGGAACAGATGGTGGAGGCCTAGAACACCCTAACTGGCAAAAGAATTTACAATTTGCAGTAAAAGTTCAGAAAAAAGCAAACGAATTATACCCTGGGTTATTTAGACCAATACTATTAAGAAACAGCAGATATAACCAGCAACTGGGAAAAGCAGCCTGCATAATAGAAGTAGGAGCTACTGGAAATACATTAGAACAATCAATGGCTAGCATGAAATATTTAGCAAGAGTATTTTCATCAATTTTTGACTAATTCAAAAGTGTCTAGAACTATTAAATTAAAATTTAATAATTCTAGACACTTTTTATAATATCTTAAAAAACATTTGCATTTTGTATTTTTTGAGAATTTACAGTAATAATTTGTGCAAGTAATTGTTGCAATAAAGGGCTTAATTCCTCTTGGCTATAATCATTTAATGCAACACTGTTTTCACCATTTAATTCTGTAACTGTTACATCTTTAAATGTTATTGCATTATTGTATTCTACATTAAATTGTACGTCATTTGCATCATATGATACATAAACTTTTTCAGTTGCTCCATTATCCGAAATACCATCTAATTCAAAGCCAATTTCAAGTGAGCAATTCTCTTCTGAACTTGTTATAGTATATTTGCTTTTACTTGCAGATTTCTCTTTAGATATTGTATATTCTATATTGTTTGGAGTTGCAGTTGTTTCCTCTGTAAGCACATCTGCTGTATCAAAAGAACCTGTCTGTTTTATTGTAATATTCTTGCCTCGTTCTAATATTACAGAAAATCCTACATTATCTTCATCTGTATTCACCTCAACATCAGCTTCCACACCATTTTCAGTACTTGTTAAAGTTATCTTAATAGATGTATTTGAAAAATCTTGTTCATTTAAATCATTAATTTCTTGGTCAATATTATCTTGATATGTTGATATATCATCACTCATGCCCAACATTTTAATAATTTCCGAGTCATTTTTAGCCTCATTTAAGCAGTATATCATAATATTTTTTAGGTTATCTTTTTCGATTGTTAATGTATATGAAGTATTATTATTTTTTGTAAAGTTTGACTCTGAAAGTTGTCCTGCCAATTTTCCTATATATTTTGTTACTAGGCTTTTGATATTTTGAACAGTTATTGATGACTTATCCAATTTTATATTGTTTGGCACTTTCATTTCTTCATCAATTCCTAATTTATTAGAAAGCTCATCTAGGTTTTCATTTTTTATTCCAACATATTTATTAGCAACTTCGTCAGAGCCAAGTGCAATCATCTGATTATTTTTTACAAGTTTAAATGCAAATTTTTCAGAATCCGAATAATTAATAGTTATTTCTTGTTCAAAATTATCATTATCTACATCTGTTGCGCCTTTAATTGTAAGATTTAAGTCTGTATTAATATCAGTATTACCTCCTGATTTTACTCTTAATACTCCAGTGTTTTCATAATTATTTGCTGATTTATTTGTGTAATACGTTTTTATGTTTTCATCATAAAAGAAATTATATAATTTATTATCTAAAAGTAACTTAATAAAATGAATCATAAAATCAATATTTTCATCAAAATTAATTAAACTAGATATATTTTTAATTGCCGTGGAATTAGAGACATACTTATCGATAGGGTAGGTGTCATTTTCATCTTTAGTAATTAGTTTCTTAATAATTTCTTGATTAAGATATTTTAAATAATATTCCAAATGATACCTACAAAGTAAATCAACAATCTCGGTGTGTTCTTTAATGATACTTATCATTTTCTCAAATAATACTATGTCTTTCATTGGTAAATTTTTAAAGAATTCATCATTATTCGTAGAAAATAAAGTATTCTCAAATGTATTTTTAATATCTTCTGGAATATCTTGATTATTTTTAATGATAATAGTAATAATTTTAGTTGCTTTTTCTAAATCCATTATATCATCATCTATATCAATATTACTTATATCTATATTCTCTTTAAGCATTTCTTCTAGTAAAGTAGTACCATTTTTATCTTCAATTAAAAGATCATTAATTGAAAGATCATATTTTTCTAAAAGATAATTTAAAACATTCATGTTACCATTTTCACCATATGTATAATCTATTTTATCATAAGAAAATTGTGATATGTCTTGTCCATATATAAGAAAGTAAAAAAATACAGAACCATTATTTCTAATTTTTCCATTTTTCAAATCTATATCAACATTGTTTTCAAGTAAATCTATTAATAAAAAGTCTCCATTTTTATCCATAGTAAAAAGTTCATCCAAAGTTAGATTAAGACCGGCAGTACTAGTAATTTCACCATTTACTACCTTTTGATATATATCATTTAATCTCTCATTATCAAAAATATTTACATTATTATCCATATTTATACACTCCTTATCAAATAACTATCATAAATATATCATAATAAAATATATAAGTAAATATTCTTTACATAATTTTACCATTAAGTGTAAATACTATTACTGGTGATAATATGAATAATAAGAAATATAAAGAAATAGTAGATAAAAATACTCCTAAAGAGAACTATATTAAGAATGCAGTTATAGCCTTTGTAGTAGGAGGCTTTCTAGGCTCATTATCAGAACTATTACTAAGGTGTTATAGTATGTGGCTTAACTTACCTAGAAAAGAATCAGGAGTACTCGTAATATTAACATTAATAACTATAGCCTCAATACTTACTGCTCTAGGAATATTTGATACCTTAGTAACTAAAGTAAAAGCAGCTTTAATAATACCAATAACTGGCTTTGCCCATTCCATGACATCAGCAGCTTTAGAATATAAAAATGAAGGATTAGTACTTGGAATAGGAGCCAATATCTTTAAATTAGCAGGTACCGTAATATTATATGGAGTAGTCTCTGTATATATATTTGGCTTAATTAGACTACTGGTAATAGGAGGTTAATATGACAATAAAATATAACAATGTCTTTATTGAAGACGCTTATACCATATGTGGTAATTATGAGAATGATGGACCACTATCAAAATATTTTGATAAAAAATATGAAAAAGATTTATACTTTGGTGAAAAATCTTGGGAGCAGGCTGAAGTACATTTATTAAAAGAAGCTAATACTAATATTTTAAAGAAAAATAAATTAAAAGAAGAAGATATCGATTTATTAATATCTGGAGATTTACAAAATCAGATTGCAGCTTCTAACTATATGGCTAGAGAATTTAATATCCCTTTTCTTGGTATATTTGAAGCTTGTTCTACTAGTGGGGAAGGACTAGCTATAGGAAGTACTTATATCGAAGGAGGCTTTGCTAAAAGAATATTAGTATCTACTTCAAGTCATAATATGGCTGCTGAAAAACAATTTAGAAATCCTACTGAGTATGGAACACCTAAACCAAAGACTGCTACTTTTACTTCAACAGGAGGAGTAAGCATCTTACTTAGTAACAAAAAGAGTAAAGTTAAAGTAGAATCCTCCACTATTGGCAAAGTAGTAGATATGGGTACCACTGATGTTAATCATATGGGAGCAGTAATGGCTCCAGCAGCAGGAGATGTAATATATAACCATTTAAAAGATACCAAGAGAGATATCTCATATTATGATCTTATCTTAACAGGTGACTTAGGAATATATGGTAAGAATATACTTAAAGATTATATGATGACTAAATATAATATTGAGCTTAATGATAACTATAACGACTGTGGTACAATGCTTTATGATTTAGATAGACAACCCGTCCTAGCGGGAGCATCAGGACCAGCTTGCTTGCCACTAGTAGTATTTAGTTATATATATAAAGAAATGTTAAAGAAAAAATATAAGAAAGTATTAATAGTACCAACTGGAGCTGTCTTTTCACCAACTTTTACATTTCAAAAAGAATCAATACCTAGTATAGCTAATGCCATTAGTTTGGAGGTAATATAATATGATGACTTATGTATATGCTTTTCTATTTTGTGGTTTAGTATGTATGATAGTTCAGTTAATATTAGATAATACCAAACTAACCCCGGGTCATGTAACTAGTCTCTTTGTTGTAATAGGTGCCTTCCTTGATATAGCAGGTATCTATGATCGAATAGTTTTATATGCTGGAGCAGGAGCACTAATACCAATTACATCTTTTGGTCACTTACTAATCCATGGTGCTATGGAAACAGGCACTACCTTGGGACCACTTGGCTTAGCCTTTGGTATATTTAACCTAACATCCGCAGGTATTTCCATAGCCTTATTTCTTTCCTTTGTTTTAGCATTAATATTTAAACCACGACATTAATTTATTCTATATGCACTCTAAGCCCAGGTCTTAGAGTGTTCTTTTTAGCTTATAATCTAAAAAGAAATATCAACCATATCTATTATATATAAGCCAAAAATTATATATTAAAAATAAAAAAAGTAACAAAAAATACCATTTTTGTGTTATAATAATACACGAAGTGATTAATTATTATGTATTTAATTTATGAGGAGGTTTTATGGATACATTTAAAAAGTTAAATTTAATTGAAAAAAGAAAAATGGCAATTGAAGAACTAGTTAATTATTATGCAGAATATAGAATCTATTGTTATAACAAAGGAGATAAATTAAAAGGAATTGAACTTAGAAAAAAGATTCACCCATTAATTAATCTAATATTAAAAATAGATGAAGTATTATCTAAAGAAGAAAATATAATTGTTGCTAATGAAAATAAAGCCAAAGAAGGTGTACCAAAAATATTTGCTTGCACTCATATAGGTGGTAATGATATACAAAGAACATTCCAAATCATTAAAGAGCCAGCCTATCTAATGCTAGGAGATCCTGGAATTCTATATAAGATGCCAATCTATCAAGGACTAAAAATGAATGGTGTTATACCATTAGAAACCAAAAATAAAATAGATCGAAAAATTGCTTATAATAGATCAATAGAATTACTAAATAATGGAGGTAATCTTCTAATATATCCAGAAGGCGCATGGAATGTAACACCAAATGTCATAGTAATGAAAACATTTGTTGGAACTGTCAGAATGGCTAAAGAAGCTGGTGTTCACATAGTTCCAATCGCAGTAGAACAATATGGTAATAAATTCTATTTTAATATAGGAGAGAACTACGGTATTGCTAAGAACACTACCAAAAGTGAAGCAGAACTAAATCGCGAATTAAGAGATAAATTAGCAACATTAAAGTGGCAATTATTAGAATCACAACCTTCACTTCAAAGAAAAAATGTACCAGAAGGATATATTCATGAATTTCAAAAAGAAATAGTAGAAAGATGTAACTATGGTTATGGTTTCTCTTTAGAAGATGCTATAAGTGAGAGTTTTCATGATAAAACAATTATTAATGAAGAAGAAGTATTTAGTTTTTTAGATAATTTAGATATTAATATAAACAATGCATTTTTATTAAGAAGTCATTCAAAAACATTAAAAAGATAAAGAGAGGTAAAAAATATGCAAGCAATTATATTGCAAATAGTGGGGTTACTTATAATTACAACTTTAATAGTATTGTTTTATTCAAAACCAAATATTGAAAGTGTTGAAACAAAAACATATGCTAAATTAATAGGTTTAAATTTCTTATTTTTAGTAGTAGGTATCTCAACATATATCGTAGCCAAATTAATAGGCAACTTTAATTTAATAAACATTTTACAAAAAACATATATGAGTATTTTAGCATTACTTAATTTATACTCAATGTTTTATTGTATATCAATTTATGATAAAGAAGAAAAACTATCTAATCTAAAAAAGATATTATCCGCTATTACCATTATTTCTATATTACTTATAATAGTATTACCATTAAATGTTATTTTTGAAGGAGATTTATTAGATGGTGAAGGATTATCTTATGATGTTGCCTTATGGCATACAATTTTAAGTTTTACTTTCTTTTTAATAATTACCTTATATCTCTTAATAAAAAAGTATTCACTTAAAAAGATATCTCCATATATAATATTGATAATACTTTATTTAATAGGTTTCTTAATAAGAAGCTGCTATAAAGAACTAATATTCGAAGGTTTCTTTTATGCATATATTTTATTTATTATGTATAATACTATAGAAAATCCTGATGTAAAAACGGCTAAAGAATTAGCCTTTCAGAAAAAATTAGCAGAAGAATCTTCTAGAAAAACATTAAGTTTGATAGAAGATATGTCTGAAGAGTTAAAATCTTCAGTTAAAGATTTAGAATTAATTAGTAACACTAAAATAGATAAAAATAATATTAAAGAATTAAATAATGTTTTATCTTCATTTCAAGAAAATTCAGTTAAATTAAATGATAAAATATCTAGTATTCTAGATCTAGCAGTAGTTAAAAGCGAACCAAGAATAGTAACATATAAATATGAAACATTAGATATGTTAGATAAATTAAAGCAATTTCTAGAAATAGAAAAGGAAGATAAGATTAAATTAGAAATGAAAATTAGTAATAAATTGCCTTTAGTATTATATGGTGATGAGGCCGGAATAATAAAAGTAGTTTTATATTTCTTTGATTTAGTTTCATCTATATTAAGTAAAAAGAATATATTACTAGAAATAGACGATATTAAAGTAGGTAACTTTGCAAAATTAAGGTTTAAATTTATAACTAATGATAAATCTATTCTAAACTATGTAGTAGAAGATAAAAAGACAAAAAAGCTCAAATTAAAGATAACAAACAGTATTAATTATGAAATAATAAATAATTTATTAGATAAAATGAATGGTAATATAACTATAATCAAAGATAAAGACAATATTAATTTAATATTAAGTATTAATCAAAGATTAATAAGCGAATATGATATAATAAGCAAAAAAGAAGAAAATAGAAATATCAAAATTAAATATCATAATTATAGTGGTAAAAAACTTCTACTAGTAGATAATAACAATTTAAAACTCAAGGAAATGAAAACACTATTAAAACCATATAACATTGATGTAACAGTAGCACAAAACTTAGAAGAAATGGGAAGTAAATTAAGTGAAGATGAAATCTTTGACATGATTATTATTGATGATATTATTCCAAATTTTGAAATAGATAGTTTTGCAAAAGAAATCATTAAAGATCAAAATGGTATTTTAAATTATATTAAGAAACAAGCAAAATATAATATTGCAACAATTATAATGGTAACTCCTAATAACAAAAAAATCGAAGAACAATATATTAAATATGGATTTAATGATTATATTATAAAACCGGTTAATAAGGAAAATATTGATAAAATATTAAATAAATATTTCAAAGCAAAAGAATGAGTTAAATAGCTTATTCTTTTTTATATAATAAGAACTTAGTACCTATTATAATGTTTACAATTTATTAATTAAATCTCATGCTGGAGAAGATAGGACAAAGCATGGAAATAAAAGATATAAATGAAATTAATTACTATATTGATATAGATATATTATAAAGAGTGTTACAACCAGTACAAAATAATTAATTTGCTCAAATATATCTAAAAAAGTCAACCAGTGGTTACCCAATTTAATTTTGTCTCATTATTAACTAAATTTTTTTAATGTTATTTATTTATTTTTAATCATATGCTATAATTTTATTATAGAGAGGAGTGTAAAGAATGGAAAAAAATAACAAGACAGTCATAATATTACTTATAATTATTATTGCTATATTGTCAGCACTATGTGTTTTATTTGCAACAGGTACAATTACTTTTAAACCTACTGATACGGAGGTTAATAATCCAAATCAAAGTACTGATAACAATTCAGAAACAAAAAATATTAAAACAGAAGATATTAAAGAAATTTTTAAAGTAGCATATAATTATTATGAATTACCAGCAGTTTACTGCGGAAAAACAGAAAGTGAAATCGTAGAAATAAATGGAGTATCTAGAAAAGCATCAGCAGAATTTACTACATATGATGAAATGCTTAACTCATTAAAGAAATATATGAGTATCGAAGTAATTGCAAGTAAATCTCCATGGAGTGCTACTGCTAAAGAATACTACTTAGAAAAAGATGGAAAGTTATATTGTAATGAAACTCATAAAGGATACATTTATAATTGGGGAAATGTAGAAATAGAAATAACAAATCAAAGTGCTGACAAAGTAGAGTCTGTTGCAACAATGGAATTAATAGATCCAGATAATAATAAAACATATGATAAAGTTAATATAACATTAGAATTAAAAGATAATAACTGGATTATTACTTCATATAAAAAATAAATAAAGTTGAGGTGAATATAAGCCTTAACTTTTTAATTATAATTTCAAATAATAAGTAATAAACTAATAATAAGTATATAATTTATGCTTAAATATAATACAAAATATTGTTAGTTTTAAGACTAAAACTAGGCTTAAAACTATTTATGAAGACTACTATTAGGCTTCATAAACAAAGAAAAAAGAGAAAAAACAAAAAAATAGTTGTCTAAACCATATAAATTATGGTATAATTAGGTAGATGTCTTCGGGAGGAGGAGTTAAAATGGCAAAGAAGAATGAAAACAGAGTATTAGTTTCTTTGATGTGTGAAGAGTGTAAAAATATTAATTATACAGAAGAAAAAAACAAAAAAAACACTCCAGAGAAATTAGAATTAAACAAATATTGTAAACATTGTCGTAAGACTACTAAACATAAAGAAACAAAGAAATAGGAGGTAAATTAAATGATTAATGTAAATGATTTCAAAAATGGTCAAACAATTAATTATGATGGCAATCTATACCAAGTATTAGATTTTAACCATGTAAAACCAGGTAAAGGAGCTGCTATTGTAAAAGCTAAATTAAAAAACCTAAGAACTGGTTCAATCGCAGAATATACATTTAATGCTGGAATTAAAGTACCTACTGCTCATGTTGAAAAACAAAAGATGCAATTTCTTTATGCTGATGGAGATAACTATAGCTTCATGAATATGGAAACATATGAACAAGTAGAATTAAATAAAAAACAAATCGAAAATGAAGTTAAGTATCTTAAAGAAGGATTAGAAGTAATCATTATCTTCTTTGAAGGAGAAATGTTAGGTATCGAACTTCCTGAAAAAATATCATTCAAGATTACAAAAACAGAACCAGGTATTAAAGGAAATACCGCTACTAACGCAACTAAAGATGCAATCATTGAAACTGGTATGTTAGTTAAAGTACCATTATTCATAGAACAAGATGAAGAAATAATAGTATCTACTAAAGATGGTAAATATGTATCTAGAAAATAGATACATATTTTTTTTGTAAACTAATAGTTTATTTTCTTTACTTATTAAAATATATGTTTTATAATTAATATGTGATAAATATGAAGTATATAGAAAAGTATTTAGATTATTTAAAAGTAGTAAAGAAATATAGTAATAAAACAATTCTTTCTTACTATGATGATTTAATAGAATATAACGAATTCTTAGGTAATAACTTCAAAAACATATTAAATATAGATATCGATATAACAAAAGAATATCTAAAATATTTATATGAACGAGGAATAAATAAAAATTCCATTTCAAGAAAGTTAAGTAGTATAAGAGGCTTCTATAACTATTTAGTAAAAGAAGAGATACTTACCAGTAGTCCCTTTAATAGTATCCCTAATCCTAAGAAAGATTTATATTTACCTAAATTTTTAAATGATAAAGAATTAAATAAAATATTTAGTGTATGTAGTGAGAATACTCCTAGTGATGAAAGAGATACTTTAATAATAGAATTATTATATGCTACTGGTGTTAGAGTAAGTGAATTAGTAAATATCAAAGTAAAAGATATCGATAGAACTAATAAAAGTATTAAAGTCCTAGGAAAAGGAGATAAAGAAAGAATAGTCTTATATAATAATCATACAAGTAGAGCCTTAGATATCTATCTAAATGATGCTTATCATATCTTTAATAAAAAGAATAGTGAATACCTAATATTAAATCATAATGGTGGAAAACTATCTGATAGATATGTTAGAATGATTATTGATAAATTAGTAAGAAAAGCTAATCTAGATATAAAAATAAGCCCACATACCATTAGACATACCTTTGCAACAGATATGCTAGAAGAAGGAGCAGATCTAATGACAGTAAAAGAATTACTAGGACATGAATCACTAAATACAACAAGTATATATACCCATATAACCAATGAACAAATAAAGAAAACATATAATATGGCTCACCCAAGAGCTAAGAAGTAAGGAGTAAATTATGGCAAAATTATATTTTAAATATGGACCAATGAAATGTGGTAAAACAACAGATATTATCAAAACATATTATAACTATAAAGAGAAAGATATGAATGTTTTAATAATGAAACCAGGAGATGACAAAAAAGCAGGTAGTAAAATTCAAAATAGAGCTGGAGCCGAATTAAATACCGATTATGTAGTATCACCAAGTGTAGATATCTATAATCTAATAGCATATCATTTAATAGAAAATAATACCGATTGTATAATAGTAGATGAAGCTCAGTTCTTAACCCCAAAACAAGTAGACGAATTAACTGAAGTAGTAGACGAATTTAATATACCAGTATTATGTTATGGCCTAAGAGCAGATGCCTTTAGTCATGCCTTTCCAGGAAGTCAAAGATTATTTGAAGTAGCAGATCGTCTAGAAGAACTAAAAGCTATTTGTAAATGTGGAGAAAAGGCTACATACAATTTAAGATTAAATAGAGTAAACGATGAATACATTCCTGTCTTTGAAGGAGAACAAATATCCATAGATGGAATAGATGCCGATTACGACTCAGTATGTAGACCTTGTTATAAAAAATTAAGGAGACAATATGGAAAGAAAAAGGAAGAAAAGTAAAAAGAAAATACTAATAATATCTTTAATTACTATTTTTGTAGTCTTATTACTAGTACTAGCATATTTCTTAATATTTAAAAGAGATATCTTTACTTATAAAAATAAAATAACTATCGAAGTAGGAGACACAATACCAAGTGTTAAAGATTACTTATATAAAGATAATAAAAAAGTAAAAGAAATAACATGGAAAGAAACCTTTAGTGAAGATAACAAAATATATAAACCAGGTACTTATAAAGGAACCTTTACCTATAAAGGAGAAGAAAAAGAAGTAACCCTAATAGTTCAAGATACAACATCTCCTGTTATCGAAGGTATTAAAGATATCGAAGTATTAGCCTTTAGTGATAAACCAAATTTACTAGAAGGTATTACCGTAACCGATAATAGTAAAGAAGAAATAACCGCTACTGTAAATGGTGAATATAATATTGAAGAAGCCAAAGTATATAATTTAAGTTATACCGCTAAAGATTCTTCAGGTAATGAAACCACTAAAGAATTTAAATTAACAGTTAAAGATAATCCTAATGTTAAAATAAGTAAAAGTACTAAAGGATATACTATAAAAAATTACTATGGCGTAACATATGTCGATGGCGTAGTAATAGCTAATAAAACATATTCTTTACCTAGTAATTTTGCTCCAAATAACTTAGTAACCATAAATGGTTATATCAAAATAGTAGATTATGTCAAAGATGCCTTTACTTCTTTAGTAAGTGATGCCAAGGCCTTAGGACTAAATATATATGCATCATCAGGATACCGATCATATAACGATCAAAAATATATCTATAATAGTTATGTAGCGAGAGATGGAGTTGCAAATGCTGATACCTATTCTGCAAGAGCAGGCTATTCAGAACATCAAACCGGTTTAGCAATTGATGTAAATACTGTCGATATGACTTTTGATGGAACAGCAGAAAGTAATTGGCTTAGAGATAACTGCTACAAATACGGTTTTGTTCTTCGTTATCTTAAAGGCAAAGAAAATATAACAGGCTATATGTATGAACCATGGCATATTAGATATATGGGTAAAGACATGGCTAGTAAATTATATAATAATGGTAATTGGATTACCTTAGAAGAATACTATGGTATAGATAGTAAATATGAATAAGTACAAAAAGTACTTATTTTTTTGACTAATAGTTATATTTATGATAAAATATATAACGTTTTGGTGATATTATGAAAGGAGAAATATTAAAATTATTATATATTTATTCCCTAAATAAAAGAATATTTGATAAAACTGCTATTGAAATACTTTATAATATTTTCATAAACAATAATTATGATATAGAAAAATATTTTAAAAAAATAATTATTACTAATGAAGATGATATAGTTGCTTTATATAGTCAAGAAAAAAATAGCATTATTATAAATATCAATAAAATAATAAAAGAATTTACTGAAATGATAAATAAATTATATGGTACAAGACTAAAACTAAGTCCTCTTAATATATCAGAGAGTATATTAATAAATAAAATAACTTATGTAAAGAGAATAGACAATATATATTTTGATACAAAACATGATAGTAATATTGAAATAAATGCCTGGTTTAATTTTATATTAGATATGATAGATGAACAACTATATAAAGCAATGAATAAGTTAGAGAAAATAGATTCTTCTTTCGTAATAGAGGATGTTCCTACCAGCAATATGCGATTATCTAGATTAAAACATAGATAATCCTTTTTTGTAAACCATAAGTTAATTTACTTGCCTAAAAAAAATTAGTATGATATCATTATATAAGATAAGATAGGGAGGTAAATATGACGGAATTCGATAAAGAATATTTAAAATTATTAAAAGAAATATTACAAAGAGGGGAAGAAGTAGAAAATAGAACAGGAGTAAATACAATAAAAATAGATAAATATGCTTTTAAATTTGATTTAGCTAAAGAATTTCCAATTCTTATGACTAAACAATTATTTTCAAGGCAAGCCATAACAGAAATGTTATGGATATGGCAAATGGCCTCAAATGATGTACGTGAGTTACATAAAAGAAATGTTCATATATGGGATGAATGGATGGTAGATGAAGATGGCATCTATCGTATTTATGAACCAGATGGTACTTGCGAATACGATCCAGATAAAGAAGTAACAGTATATGATCCACTAAGTACTCCAATATCTGATCCACTAGCAAAGATGAATAAATTATCACCTAAATTAGATGAAAACGGTAAAATAATGACCGCTAAAAGTAAAATAGAAGGTAAGACAATAAAAGCTGCTAAATACTATGGTAAAGAATATGCTTATACAATCGGAACAGCATATGGTTATATCGTAGATAGATATAAATTTACTGAAGAATTAATTTGGACAATCAAAAATAATCCAACAGATCGAAGAATGGTATATAGCCTATGGCAAAATGAATTTCTAAGAACTGCTGTTCTTCCATCATGTGTATGGTCTACAGAATGGAATGTTTATAAAGGAACACTAAACTTACAAGTACATCAAAGAAGCTGTGATGTACCATTGGGCTTACCATTTAATGTAACCCAGTATGCAACACTTTTATCAATGATAGCCCAAGTAACTAATCTAAACCCAGGCTTTGTTTCATATTCAATAAATGAACCACATATATACGTAAATCAAATAGATGGAATAAAAGAACAATTAAGAAGAGGAAGAACATATGAAAGTTTTTCAAGAATGACACCAACAAAACTAGAACAATTAAAGATAGAATTAGAAAACAAACTACTAACAATAAAAGATAAAGAAAGTAAAGAATATATAGTAACCGATTCCGATATCAGAATAATAGATATAATCTTAAACCCAGTAAAACCAGAATTATGGTTAGATCCAAGTATAGATGACTTCTATAAATTTGACAATTCTAAAGATATGAAACATGCCAAAGTAAAAAATTATAAACATATGGGAAAATTACCATTTAAGGTAACTCAGTAAGGAGGACATGATGGAAAATTTAAGTTTAATCGCCGCAATAGGAGAAAATGGCGAATTAGGTTATAATAATAGTCTAATTTGGAGAATAAGAGAAGATTTACAATTCTATAAAGAAATGACTATGGGTAAGAAAATTATTATGGGTAGAAAAACATTAGAAAGTATGCCCCTAAAAGCATTAGAAGGTAGACAACCAATAGTTCTTACTTCTAAGCCTTTAGAAAATTGTACTAATTTAGAAGTATACCATGATCTTGATTCATTATTAAATTATATAAGTGAAACCAATACTGAGTTTATGGTAGTAGGAGGTTCTAAAGTATATGAACAATTACTTCCATATGTTCAAATAATGTATTTGACAGAGATTAAAAGAGAAGCCTATGCTGATAGTTTTTTTCCATATTTTGATAAAGAAGAATGGAATATAACTGAAATAGGAGATTTCTTAGATAATAATGTTCCTTATGTAAGAAATAAATATGTTAGAAAAAGGAGTAAGATTAGACAATGGGAAAATTAATAGTAATTGAAGGCTCTTGTGATGGAGTAGGAAAAAGTACTCAGTATAGAATGCTAATAGATAGATTAAAAGAAGAAAAAGAAAATATGATAATAACCCATCATTTTCCTAGTTATGGTACCTATCAAGGAAGACCAGTAGAAGAATATCTAAAAGGTAATTATGGCAAAATATCTGAACTATCACCTTACTTTGTAAATAGTTTATATGCTCAAGATAGAGCTATAACATGGGTAAATGGTTTAAAACATGAATATGATAATGGTAGTATTATAATACTAGATCGTTATACAACATCATCATTAATATACCAATCTTCTGTTATTGAAGATAAAAAAGAAAGAGAAGACTTTATTAATTATGTTTATGATTACGAATATAATAAAATAGGTATAGCCAAACCCGACTTAGTAATATTCTTACATGCACCTTTCGAAGTAGCTCAGACATTAAAAAAGAAAAGAAAAAACAACGATGGAGTAGAGAATGATATTCATGAAAGAGATTATTCATTCATGAAAAGAGTATCAGATAATTCTATAGAGATTGCTAAGAAATTTAATTGGGACTTTATTGAATGTGCAGAAAATGATAAGATGCGTTCTATTGAAGATATTCATGAAGATATATATAAATTAGTTAAGAAGAAAATAAAATGATTTCTTCTTTTTCTAACTCAAAAATATTTCACCCCGAATATAATAGATATGGGTGATATTTATTTTTAGATTACAAGCTAAAAATAACCCTCTAATACTATAGAATTAGAGGGAAATATCATAAAATATATAGACATTTAATTATTAATATATTATAATTAACTAAAGAGAAAGTATGTGGTATTATGAAAATAGATGTATTAACATTATTTCCTAGTATGTATGATAATTTTATAAATGAATCAATAATAAAAAGAGCAATAGAAAAAAAACAAGTAGAAATAAATATACATAACATTAGAGATTATACAGTATATAAAAATAATCAAGTAGATGACTATCCATTTGGTGGAGGAGGGGGTATGGTACTAATGTGCGATCCAATCTTTAGAGCCATAGATGCTCTAAAGAAAGAAAACACATTAGTAGTAATGATGACACCATCAGGTAAAGTATATAAACAAAGTATAGCATATAATCTATCTAAGCATAAACATATAATAATACTATGTGGACATTACGAAGGCTTTGACGAAAGAATAAAAACAATCGTAGATTTAGAACTATCAATCGGAGATTATATTCTAACCGGAGGAGAATTACCATCAATGGTAGTAATGGATAGTATAATAAGATTAGTAGATAATGTAATAAGTAGTGAATCATTAGAAAGTGAAAGTTTTGATAATAACTTATTAGATTATCCAAATTATACAAAACCAGTAGAATATCGAGGGATGAAAGTACCAGATGTATTATTAAGTGGACATCACGAAAATATAAACAAATATCGTTATGAAGAACAACTAAGATTAACAAAAGAAAATAGACCAGACTTACTAGGGGGCAATCATGAATAATTATTTTATAAGTAAAGATAACAAAAGTGGAGAAATAGTATATTTAGAATACGATAAAGAAGGTTACAAAGTAACCCCTAAAAGAAAGAAAGAAGATGCTATTGAAGTAAATAAAATAGTATTTGTATCACCTAAATTAACAGAAAAATTAATAAAGAAAAAAATAGATCATAAATTAGATAAATTATTATATGAATTAAACCTAATTAATATTGATGATGAAGATAACGATTCAGGTAATAGTGAAAAGATAAGAGACATGCTAAAAGAAGCAGAAAAATTTAGATTAAGTATTATAAATAATTATAAGAAATATTTAGGTAATAGTTATATAACACTTACATTAAAGAAAATGCAAATAATAATAGATGGTTATAAAGCTAAACTATATACTATTAAAGAAAGAGAAAATGAAAAAATATTAATTAATATGTTTAATCAAATGAAAATGGAAGAGCCAGAAAAGAAAGGCAAAGGTAGATAACATGATATTATTAGATGGTAAAGAAGTAAAATTAAAAGTACTTGAAGAATTAAAAGAAAAATTAACAAAGTTAGATAGAAACCTAGGACTAGTAGTAATCCAAGTAGGAAATGATCCTGCGAGTAATGTATATGTAAAACAAAAAAATAAAATGGCTGAAAATCTAGGTTATAATTTCAATCATATAAAATTAGATAGTAATATTACCGAAAAAGAATTACTTAGTATTATAAATGAATTAAATAATAATGATTTAGTAGACGGTATCCTAGTACAAATGCCTATTCCTAAGAGCCTTGATACTAAAAGAATACAAAATGCTATTATGCCAGATAAAGACGTTGACGGCTTAACAGATATAAATATGGGCAGGCTAGTACATAATAGAGAATCTCTTGTTCCATGTACTCCAATAGGAATAATAGATTTACTTGACTATTATAATATCCCTATTGAAGGCAAGAATGTTGTCATAATAGGAAGAAGTGATTTAGTAGGTAAACCAATGGCTACTTTAATGACCAACAGAAATGCTACCGTTACACTATGTCATTCAAAAACAAGTAATTTAGAATTTTATACTAAATCTGCAGATATCTTAGTGGCTGCTATCGGTATACCTAAATATATAAAAGAGAATATGGTTAAAGAAGGAGCAGTTATTATAGATGTTGGTATAAATAGAATGGAAGATAACTCACTATGTGGCGATGTAGACTTTGATAATGTCAAAGATAAAGTAAGTTATATTACACCAGTGCCTGGTGGCGTAGGCCAAATGACTGTAGCGGAACTAGCAGTCAATACTTATAAAGCTCATGTACTTAGAAAAAATAAGTAAAAAAGTTTTTCCAATTCAGTGGAAAAACTTTTCTTTTACTTTTTGATATAAATATGAGATAATATATATAAGGAAATATGGTGATATTATGAAAGAATATATAGTAATTACTCCTAGTAACTTAAAGAAGAAAGTAATAGAACTATCAAGAAAGAAATACTATAACTATAATATAAAATTTATGAGTATAAATGAATTTATAGATAAATATACTTTTAGTTATGATAATAAAACAATATATAATATAATGAATAAATATAATATAAATTTAAGTAGTACTTTAGTATATCTAAATAATTTATGCTATATAAGTGATAAACTAAATAATAGTAAAATGATCTTATTAAAAGATATAAAAAAATACTTAGAAGATAATAATTTACTTATATA
>OGPL01001764.1_pt1 | contig 18524 bp, 11 predicted proteins | sample 1552901 | NCBI WGS metagenome assembly OGPL01 (sample SAMEA2580244, study PRJEB22360) | human gut metagenome | biome: human gut; feature: human-associated habitat; material: faeces | place: Denmark | collected 2008/2010 | reverse complement strand
CTGCCGGGCACCCGCTCCACGGCCGGCCCGCGGGGGGAGCCGCTGTGCCCCGAAGGAATTGCGCAATTGCAGAATCGGCACTATCCGCCCGTGTCGCGCGTGTTTGTCAGCCCCATGCGCCGCTGCGTGGAAACGGCGAATCTCCTCTACCCTGGCGTTCCGCAGACCATCATCGGCAGCTTCCGCGAGTGTGATTTCGGTGACTTTGAGAACAAGAATTACGCAGAATTGAACGGCCGCGCCGACTATCAGGCGTGGATTGACTCCGGCGGCGAGCTGCCCTTCCCGCATGGCGAAAGCAGGGCGCAGTTTGCCGCACGGTGTGTGACCGCATTCGAGCAGATTCGCCAGCAGGACGAGGACTGTGCGGTGGTGGCGCACGGCGGGACGCTCATGGCGATTATGGAAAAGTTTGCTGTGCCAGAGGGCAGGTATTTTGACTTCCAAGCCGGGAATGGAGAAGGGTTTGTGATGGAGGAAGATGGCACATATAGGCGGATTGCAATCAAATAGAGGGGCAGCACGCGCTCCCCTCTTTCGGCATCACAAGATAGAAAGGCTGTCAGTTATCATGCATGAATGAAGCAAAAGCAACGAGCAAAAGCATGACTGAGCAGTGTTTCTTCGATCTTCTCAAGCAAATCAGGGATTACGCAGAAGAATGCAACGACTTCGCAAAAAATCATAAAAAAAAGACATTTTCCCTCTTGACAGGGCGCTGGAAACATGCTATAATTAGTTCTGTTCGCAAGGTTGACCCCTTCGGCGAGAGTCGAGACCTTCGGAACATGACTGGGTGTAGCGCAGTTTGGTAGCGTGCTTGAATGGGGTTCAAGAGGCCGGAAGTTCGAATCTTCTCACCCAGACATCGAAGCGATTGAAAAATCGCTTCTTTTTTTGTACTTTGGGGCGGATTTTCGTCTATTATGGTTGAAATTCATGCCGTATAGCACATGATTTTGCAAGCAGCACAGATTCCGTTGCTTCCGAGCTTCTGCCCCTTTTCCGCCCCGAAAACCGTATTTTCGCCTATTTTCACGCCGTTTCAGGGGGCAATGGGGTTATAACGGGGTTATAAAATTTGCCCGGAATCCCTTGAAATTAGCCGCTTTCAGGGACATGCCGCTGTACCGGCGGGGTTATAAAATTGCGGAAATTCGTCGGCGCTCTCTCATTCAGAAGCAGAATCCACTTCCATGCGGCTCAGATAGCCAATCATCTTCGCGGCATCCGTCCGCTCCTGCTCCTTGTCCAGCTTCGTGTAGATGGCGAGAATCATGTCGGCATCGGCGTGTCCCATCCAGCTTTGCAGCGTTTTGAGCGGCACTTGCGCGTAGTATGCTCTTGTGCAGAACTCCACGCGGAAATCGTGGCAGCGGATGTTGATTTCCTTCCACGGAGGCAGCTTGCCCTCCGCCAAGAGCTGCTTCTGCTCGTTGGTCTTGCCGTACCAGCGCTTGTGGATGCCGTTGAGCTTCGTCTCCAAGAAGGTGATGTACGACTCGTACTTGCACGCGAAGGCGGACTGCGACATGATGCCGCCGTTCTCCTTGTGGCAAACCAGCCCGTGCCGCCCTTTCAGCGCCTCTTCCAGCGGAGGAAGCAGCGGCACAGTGCGGATGGCGGAAGCGGTTTTGCCCTTCGTGAGCTTCGGGCGATTGCCTTCGCTGAACGACACAGCGCCGCGGACGGCAATCGTCTTTTTCTCGAAATCCACATCGCGGTCGATGTTCAGGTGAAGCATTTCTCCCCTGCGGAAGCCGGTGTAGAGCATCACCATCGCCGCCAGACCGAAGTCGTGCTCCTGCCATGTACTGCGAATCAGCGCCCGTTCCCACGGCTCCAAACAGCGGTGTCCGCCCGTTTTCTTGCATTTGGGACGCTGTACGCCCGCCATCGGATTGCGAATCAGCGCACCGTTGGACACGGCGTTGCGGAAGATGCCGTTCATGAGCGAGGCAAACTTGCTCACATAGGACGAGGAATAGCAGCTCAGCTTGTTGAAGATGGCCTGCAAATCGTTCGCGTTGATGTCGCAGATGAACCGCTTCCGCGTATGGTCGGCGGCAAAGCGGATCATGTTGGCGTACTGCTTCTGCAATGGCACGCTGCAATCGGAGCGGTAAATTTCCAGCCAGTTCAGCGCATAATCCAAAAAGGTAATACCTTCGAGGTCGTGGCTAAGCCCCATTTGCTCTTTCTGCTTGTACGCATCGCGGGCTTTCATGGCCTCCGCCTGCGTTTTGCCGTAAAACTGCTTGTCGTGGTACTTCACCTTGAAGTAGCCGTCGGTACGTTGGGTTAATTTCTGACGAGGCATTGATGTTCCTCCTTCTCAATTGCCCCGTGCTGTGTATGCTGATTCAATTGTCAAGGTGCTACGATGATCATAGCACACATCACAGCACGGGGCAAGTACATTTTGCGAAAAAATTCAGGTGGCGGCAATCGGCGGCTGACCATCCAGCCAACGCTGAAGCCCTTCCCGGTTGATGAGAATCCTGCTGCCGATGCTGAACGCGGGAAAGCCTGATTTTCGCACCAGCTTCCGCGCCGTGGGCAGGGAAATGTGCAGCTCGTCTGCCAGCTCCGCCATCGTCAGCGTCATTTTGGGGACTTTGTGCGCGGACTCTGCTTGATTTTCGTCCGCCCGATCGTCCGCCGGAACGCGATTGAACATAGATTCACCTCCGAAATGGAGACGCAGCGCGGTTGACACATCCGACATGCTGACACGCGGATGGTGAACCTTTTTCTGCGTCTCTTCTTTATTGAAACAATTTGTTTTGCTTAATTGGATATGTCCGGCATGTCAAGCCGCGAAACACCTTGCCGCAGCGTGGATTCCGCGACATATCCCCTGACATTCGGATGATAGGCGGCGTGTCAGACAGGCTGGATTCGTTCCCAGCCATACTGCCGCCCGTACTTGGCAAACTTGCGGGCATTGCGGAACTTCTGCCACCCGCTGATTTCGCCGCTGGCAATCCCGCTGTCCACAATTTCGCGGATTTCGCGCGTCTCGTAATTCTTCGGTTCATCAAGCGGATGCGCCAGACATTCCCGGTAAATCTGCAAGGAACAGACCTTGTCCTGCTCGAACGTCTCGAACCATGCGTAGATGCGCCCCGCCAGCGTATCCTCCTGACAATAATCCTGCTGCTGTTTGCGCAGTGCCTCCTCATCCGCCTTGGACAGATGCGTGCTGTACGCGCCGGACTTGTACTGCGCCATGATTTCCGCCCACATCTGCTCGAAATAGTGCCGGGACTCCGCCGGGTTATCGAGAATATGGCAGTCGGCTTTCGACGCATCCACCGTCACCGGGAGAAAGCGCCGATTGCCGCTTCTGTCCAAAGGCAGGAAATCCATGCGGTTGGTCGTGCCGGCGAACACGCTTTGCCGGGGATGATCGCCGCCGTATCGGTCATATGCCATCCGCAGAAAATCCTTGTCGCGGCTGAGAAAAGACTTGATCTCCTCGATGCTTTTGGCGTTCGCCGTCGCGACCATCTCCGAAAGCTCGCAAATCCAATGCCCGTTGAGCCGGTGGTAAATCTCCTTGTCGTCCAGTTTGCTGACATCGTCCGTGAACCATTCCGGCTCCAGCGCAAGGAAGCGGATGAAGGTGGTTTTGCCCGCGCCCTGACCGCCCACCAGCACCAGCATCAGCTCAAACTTGCAGCCGGGATGAAACACCCGGTTCACCGCACCGAGCATGAACGTGCGCAGATACTTTTCGTTCGTATCGCTTACTTCCGCGCCAAGAAAATGGTGCAGCGCCACCCGGACGCGCGGCACGCCATCCCAGACAAGGCGGTTCAGCCTGTCCCGCACCGGATGGAACGCCTGCGCGGTGGACACGATGTTCAGCGCCGGATAAATCAGCTTTTCCGACCGCAGCCCGTAGTGTTCTTCCAGATACAGCCGCAGGAACGCAACATCCATGTCGTCAATCATGTCGCTTTTCCGCGTCCACCAGACGGGGCAGGTTATCGCCATGCGTTCCTTGAACAGATTTCTGCGGATGTTGCCGGCAAAAACCGGATCATGGGTCAGCGCCGTGACGAAGTTTTGCAGCGTATTGCGCACTTCGCCGCCAGCGGTGTGGGTCAACTTGGCTTGTACAGATTGGTAGGCGGCGGCCATCTGGTCGTCCGGCATCGGCGGCGACCAGTCGATTTCCGTGTTGTCGCTCATGTTCTCATCTCCTGCAATGGTTATCGCGCCCACGCATCGGGGCGCTTCTTCGGATGGGCATCATCCCGCAGTTTGGGTTGCAGCTTTTCCACCACGGCTGGGCGCGCCGTCTCCGCAATGCTGCATTTCATGATTTCGTTCATCGTGGGCGACAGCAGCCGTCGCCGCACGTCATCCGCCATCGAAAGCAGCGCGCTGAACACATCCTCCCTCGCTTTGCCCAGCCACGTCTCCACCACGCCGATGAAGGGAACGCCAAGCCCACGGCTGGGCGACTTTGCCGCTCGAATGGTGCGGTCAACGCCCGCCGCCGCTTTGTCCAGCGCCGTTTTGCTCATGCTCTCGCTGACGGCGGTCACGGCTTTTTCGTAGCAAATGTCCGTGACCTGTTCAATCAGCAAATCCACATCGGACAGGCGGAACAGCTTCGTGTCCAGCTCGGCATCCTTCTCGGCAATCTGCGCAGTCAGGGCCTGAATCTGCTGATTCTGCGCGGTCAGCTGCTTCTGCTGATTCCGGATGGTTTCGAGCTGCTTGGCAATGATGTAATCCAGCTTTTCCAGATGATTCTTGCCACCGTACTTCACCTGTTCCTCAATGTCCAGGCCGCACGCCTTCGCGATTTCAATCAGCATCAGCCGATTCATCGCGTCGAAGGTGATTTTGCGGTTGTTGTAGCGTCCCGGCGGCTTGTCCGGCTGCGGCAGCGGAATGCCCATGAGCGCCAGCGCCTTTTCCTGCTTCGGCTCGACCTCGCCGTACTTGTTCACATAGTCGAAGCAGTGGCGCTCCTGAATGTGCACTGTCGTCTCATCGCAGTGCATCGCCCAGTCCAGCATGTGGACGTGTTTGCCGTAGCGCTCCTCGAACTGCTGCTTGAATGCCGTGAAAATGTCTAATAGCTGCTCCGGCGTTGCGCCGATGCCCTCTTTGCCAAACTGGAAGATGGTTTCTTCCGGGCAGGTGCGCTTGTCACGGCGAATCTGCTCTACGGTGCGGTTGCGCTCCGTGTGGCGGCGCTCGGCGTTGCGCGCGCATTGCCCGGCGACATAATCGGAATAATGCCGCTCGAAAAAAATCCGCTCGACCTCCTCAAAGGAAGGAACGTCTGCGCTTCTTTCGCCTGTGCGCATTCCATTCAGCCAGTCCCAATAGACATTTTCGTGCGTTTTCGCAGGGTCAATGTGTTCGGCGTGGGTTACGTCAAAATTGCGGTCGTTGTGCTTGGCGGTGAACACGCCGTTCTTTCCGGCACGACCGTTGTGCCGGGTTGCTCTGATTTTGCTCGTATAGTACCTCCTTGCTTGCGGGCGGCGGGAGCGTAGCGACCGATTCCCTCTGTTTGCGGCAGAGACTACCCACTACAAAGTGACGCACAGCATCACTTTTATCGGTCGGCGCGCCGCCCTGTGGGTCAAAGGCTTCGCCTCTGAACACTGACCAAAGCGCTCCGCCTCTGGACTCCGGCGGGTTTGCCGCCCGTTGGATGCTCATGCCCGCTGGTGCGCATTTGATGCTCTCAGATGCCATCCAAGTCTCTCCGCGCATCAGCAGAAAGAAATTTGGTGCGTTTTCGCATCAACTGCCCATCATGTCCAGCAGATTGTCGAGATCGGTCTCGTCCGGCGCGTTCGCGTCCTTCAATGTCTCTGCCGGTGTTTGCCCAGCGCATCGAAACAGCGCTACTGCCATCTCCTCGCGAACAATGCTGCGGATTTCCTCCCGCTGATGACCGTTGAAGCAAACTTGCCGCGCTTGCCCATAGTGCGCATTGACCGCCGCCACAATAGCATCCGCATAGCGCAAGTGCTGTTCCTCCCGCACCTGACGCAGCAGCCGCAGCGCTTCCCGGTCGGCGGGTTTCTCCGCATAGAAGCGAATCGTCGTGCGCAGAATCTCTTTCACCGCGCCCTCGCCTCACGCTGCAAACGCCGCTCCGCCAGATACTCGTAGCCCTTGGCGGAGGCGTGAATATCAGCGATAATAGTCACGCGATTGGGGTCATACTGCCCGAAGTTGCGAATCAGGCAACCGCCGCCGCCCACAATCCACAGCCGCATCGTCTTGGGGTCGTATTCATGCTCGCGCAGTTTGCGCATGATTTCCGCCGCATAGTCCGCCGCGGCTTCGCGGATGACCTGCACATATTCGGGCGCAACATCAGCCGTGCCCTCGCGCATGACCTGCTCGATGGTCACGTCCGGCACGGTTCGCCCGCAAAGCCGCGTCAAGGCCTCCCGCGCCTTCAGCACGCACTGGTATGTGCCGTACTTCTCCGTGAAGCACTGCTCCAGCACCGGCTTGCGGTCGTTAATCGCCATGACAATCATGGTGCCGTTGCCAATATCACACAGCATGTTCGCCCCGGTGAATTTCCGCAGTTCGGGAATGACGGCGGAATACCCCTGCGCGTACACGTCCACGCCAGCCAAATCAACATGGTAGTCGATGCCGCGCCAGTTGAAATCTACATGCCGATTTTGCGACAGATAGGCACGGAACTGCTCACGCTGGTCGCCGACCCACGTCAGCGGCAGTCCGACCGCCAGATGAACAGCCGCCGTGGTCAGCTGATTGCACCACAGCTCCTGCCCGATGCCCGCCAGCGTCAGCAGGTAATGATCCTGATTGCCAACCTTATCCAGCGTGAACTCCCGATGCCCCGCGCCGATGACGTAATACTTGCCATCGTACGCCAGCACGTCCTGCGCGTGCGCCGGTTCAGCCTCGCAGTAAGTGACGCTCGCCGGAAAAATGCCGTTCGCCGTCTTGATGTTCCCGTAGCCGTTATCCAGCCCGATGATGTTGATTCTGCCGAATACCTTCATATACTTCTCACTTTCTCCGCTTTTGCGGCAACAAAATAGACAGGCTGCGAGTGCAGTCTGCCTGCGAAAATTGGGGTCAGTTGCTGGCAATCAAGGCGACCACCTCCTTTCAAAATGCGCAGCTGGATGCAAAAAAGGCAGTCAGCATGACGCTGATTGCCTCGGTCGGGGGCTGCGAACTTCCGACGATACTATCATAGCACAGGTTTATTTGCTAAAGCGTGCTATTTTGTGCTGTTTCGTCCTGTTTTGTCCTGTTCGCTGCTAATTTGTCCTGTTGGGTGCTATGCGCTGCTGGTTGTGGGCGCAGCGGGGGGAATAGTGTTATCAAGCAGGTGGGCTGGTGGTGGGAGTGCTTGATAACACGATATAGTATAGCACAGATTTTTTTCTCAAACTTTCTCAAAGCTTCTCATTCCTTCTCAAACGTTCTCAACTTTTTGATGGAAGAGGGCGTTTCAATATTGTGACTGTATGTTTCTGTGATTGCAGGAAGAAAATCGATTCACCGCGTTTGATTGTACTTAAGTCCTGCCGTTATTTTCAAGTTTGCTGTATTTTTCCTGTAAGAACTATAAATAAGCAAATCTGAAAAAACACACAAAAATTGCGATCCAGTATAACTTTCGAGAGCTAAAACGCCGCAGCAGACGGAACTTGCGGCTGGTAAGTGAACCAGAAACCCAATGTAATTATGAAAAATGTATTGTTTTTTTCTCGACTGCGATGTATAATATAAGTGTAGTTTCGCAACACAAACCTCCAATAATTGTGTGAAGGAGTGCTTTTATGGAACAACTTATTTCAAAAAGCTTGTTGCACTGAGGAAAATACCTCTTATTATATGAATAGCCGATTATATGAATGCCGAGGGCTATTGCAGCCTTTGTTTTTTGAGGAAGGAAGACACGTCAAGCGCCGCATGCCTGAACAATGTGTGTCGGCAGAAAGGAACACGCATATGCAATTGTCAAAGATAAATATTAAAAATTACAGATTGCTTGTTGATGCTGAATTGGAAGTGGACTCCAAAACAACTTTAATTGTTGGCAGAAACAACACAGCTAAAACATCGTGTTTTTCAGTTGTTGGAAATGTTCTGAATGGAGAAGTTGCATCTTTCGATGACTATCCGCTATTAAAGAGAGAAGATCTCTATACTAAATTTGCGCTGTTTATGGAGAAAAAGATCTCTTATCAGGACCTCTGTAAGCAAATCGAAGTTATTTCCATAGAATTCCTGGTGGACTATTCATTAAATAATCCGGATGACAACTTGGGCGCTTTATCACCATTTATTATTGATGTTGATGTGGATACGACAACCGCACTGATTCGTGCGGAGTATCGCCTAAAAACCGAAGAAAAAACCTTGTGGACACTCTTGGAAAGTAGCTATTATAAGGATGGCATCTTTTCGCCGGGCGAAGAAGCCAATAAGGTGCTTGCCGATAATTTCGCTAAATTATTCGGATTGACAGTATATGCTATCAATCCAAATAATCCGGACGATAAACAGCTAAAGAGCCAAAAGGAGTTACATGATTTATTCCCATTCTATGTAATTCCTGCTGAACGAGTTCTTGGTGAAGATGACACCCATAATAGTTCTCTTGGATCGTTAATATCCGGCTTCTTTGATGCGAACGAAGCGGAATTGGATCCAGATGTTTCTGAAGAAATTAAACGGTTACGCTCAATAGTAGAAAAAGCCAATAAGGATGTTCAAAAGCAGAGCGATGAAATTTTAAGTGATGTTGTAAATAATTCTATTGGCTTTGGTTATCCCAATATAGAAGAATTGAAGCTTGGGGTTACAACTCAGCTCAGCATCGATGATCAGATAAAGGACCAGACCAAGCTTTCGTATATTTCCGGCAATGCGAACGAAAGCTTGCCGAGTTCTCACAACGGCCTGGGCTACAAAAATTTGATTAAAATGGAGTTCCTCCTTGCTGCGTTTGCGAAAGATATTGAAAAACGTGGTGTTGCGTGTGTTCCGTTACTCTTTATTGAAGAACCAGAATCACATATGCATCCACAAATGCAGACCGCGTTTGCTATGTATTTGGAGAAGTTTCTTGGGAAGCTCTCTACAGCCCAAATCCAGACTTTTCTGACCTCACATTCCGCTCATATAACTAATACTATGGAGTTTGCAAAAATTCGATATGCACAAAAGTCCACCATAGGAGTGATTTACAAAAATTTAAACACCTTTGCTCAGGACAATCCCGATAATGTAGATTTTATCAGGAAGTATTTAACTCTGACCAAATGCGATTTGTTTTTTGCGGATAAAGCCATTTTCGTTGAGGGCGCTTCTGAACGGTTGCTATTACCAGACATGATTGAGAAGTGCGAAACGGATGGAGCCTTGGGGGCTTGCCAATATCCCTTATCTTCACAGTACTATGCGTTAATAGAAATCGGTGGAGCCTATGCACATAAATTCATTCCATTTATTGAATTTTTAGGAGTGCCTTGCCTAATCCTTACTGATTTGGATTCTGTGGCAGAGCGAAAAGGAAAAGGCGGAAAAATTGTAAAAAAGTCGGTAACGGTTAGCGAAGGCAAAACGACATCTAATGAAACAATAAAGTGGTGGGTTCGAAAAAACAAAATGCTTCCAGATAATGACATCTCAGAAATTAGCCTTTTAGAAATCATGGCAATGACATCAGATGATAAAACCAGAGGGAAATGCCATATCGAGTTCCAAACTACCGAAGAGGGATTATGTGGGCATTCTTTGGAGGAAGCAATTCGCAATGTCAATCGAGAGCATTACAATTTAGGCAAGAGAGTAAGCGAAAAAAAGATAGAATTTACGGGTAAAAGCAAGACAGATTTTGCACTCGATTTAATTTACGAATCTCCAGATTATTGTGTTCCTGATTACATAAAATCCGGGTTGAAATGGCTGAGCGACCAAAGGGTTCTCGAATAAGGAGGTGCTAGTTTATGGGTGGTGAGTATATGGGGGAGAATTACACTCTTGCAAAAACAGAAGCTGACAAAGTTGATGCACAGATTATCGGAACACTTCAGGCAGGACACAGTTTCCGTGTTGAAGCTGGTGCGGGCTCTGGTAAAACTTACTCTCTGAATCGAGTTATTGAATGGATACAAGCAAATAAGTGGTTTGACTATAGTCAAAAGAAACAAAATGTGGTTTGTATTACCTATACAAATGCGGCCGTTGATGTAATTGAAGAAAGACTTTCAACGGATTCATTTATTATTCCCTCTACAATTCACTCGTTTGCATGGAATGCAATCAAACAGTATCAAAGCGTTTTGGTCGATGCTGTCACAACAAGTCCTGATTATCATCCAGATGAAGGTGATTTTAATCAAGTCACTGAAGTTACATATACCTTGGGGCATCGCTATAAGGAAAATGGTGTTCAGTACCTTTATCATGACGATGTTCTAAACCTCTTCTGCATGCTTCTTGATAACGCTAAATTTCGCCGTGTATTTGCAGACAAATACCCTTTGATACTAATTGATGAATACCAGGATTCTTATAAACCGATTATTGATCGTTTTATTGAGTTTTTTATAGCAAGAGACAGTGGCCCCCAGTTCGGCTTTTTTGGCGACGCTTGGCAAACCATCTATCAGTCAAATAAAGCGTGCGGAAAAATTGAACACGAAAAAATTGAAGTAATAAAGAAAGGCTCGAATTTCCGATCTGCACCAAGAATCGTTCAACTGCTGAATGACATTCGCCCTGAGTTACCGCAGAAATCAGCCATTGATGGATTTGACGGCGAAGTTTTAGTGATTACATGCGATGATTTTGTGGGCATTCGTCGAACAGAACGCAGTTTCAAAGATGAATTACCAGTAGACGAATTGAAATTAAGGCTAAACAATGTCAGAGAAAAAATTGCACAGAATACTCCTGATAACGAAGTGCTTAAAATACTGATGATTACGCACAAAGTACTTGCCGCACAGCAAGGCTACGAGCAACTTTTGGATATACTGGATGATGGATTGCGTAACAAGGAAGATCCGTTCCTTATTTTCTTTGCTGATACAATTGAACCGATATATCATGCACTTGATACTTCGAATACCCAGTTGCTTTTTGATACGCTTGGCATCAAACGGTATCCGATTACAAAAAAATCTGAAAAAATAAAATGGAAAATGTTGCATAACCAGCTATCAGAAGTTCGTATGCAAAAAGCTATTGATGTTTTAGAGGTAATCATACATAGTCAGTTGATACCCATTCCACCTAAAGTTGACGCATTGTACCGACTTTTTAAGGATACTCCGGAAACAATATACGCATCAGGAACCACAATTCAACAGTTTTTGCAATTGGATTATGCACAATTTATTGCTGTTAAGGATTTCCTATATCCAGACGCACAATTTTCAACGGAGCATGGTGTAAAAGGTGAAGAATACGACAATGTTGTTTTTGTTATCAGCAAGGGATGGTATCAGTATCAATTTGAAACCTATGCACCCATGATAACTGGCCATGCCACTATTCCTAAAGGTAAAGAAGCAGCATACGAACGAAACCGGAATCTGTTTTATGTTTGTTGCTCAAGGCCTAAAAAACGTTTGTTTTTCTTTATTACTGTACCAATAGACAACATATTCAGAGATTTTTTGATAACCTTGGTCGGTCAAGACAGTATTCTTACTTATAGTCAATTTATGAAAATGCCCATTAACGATGGAAAGTTTAATGAAAGCCTTCACGCATAATAAGTTTGTGAAATGATGGAAATACTGCACACTGAAGTGCGAAAACTGCTGTCAGGAGGTTTACGAAGAGACGTGCAACGCGAAAAAACGCAAAGATTTTTACGCAAGCAGATATAATATTTACCATTTTAAGGAGCGTTCAGACTTTCAAACGTGGTGACATGGTGGAAGCGCTACTGAACATGGACGGCATAGCGCGGATAGCACGGTGCATTACGAAAAATCCCGCTATTAACTTGGAAGAACTCCACACGCAATTTGGGATGCAAGTTGACAGTGCAATAATGCATTCTTCTCCGTTTATTCTAAAAACAGGCAATCCATAAAGAAAGTAAACAGAAGATAAGACTTTCCGCATCACCCATGCTGGTTATCACTCTAATCAATCCATTATGCTTCTTGTTGAACAGCAGATTTGGGTAATGTTCTCTTTAAATTTCCATGCAGCGCACCTTCTATTGCGGATTTTTGCGGTTCTCCGCAAAAATCTGAAATAGAAATCAAATTTGCGACAAAAACGACCTTGAAATTCCTTAAAAGCAGGGGGATTTCCAGGTCGTGTTCAGTGCTTTATGAAGTTGCTGTTGAAGAATGATGGTGGCTGCGGCAACACAGTTTGCTGCACCTCAAACGTTACTCTTGGTTTTGCTTGGAAATGATAGAACGTTTAGGAGCGCTTTGCTTCATGTCCTCCATTAAGCCATGACTTTATTCAACAACTGCTGAAAGTCATCCACATGATCATATGTGACCATTCCATTCGACAGCGTCGTGAACAGTTTCTTCGCGCAGTCGATTTTTGCTTTCTCAATCGGGCGCAGGTTTAGACTGTCCATCGTGCCTTTCGTTTCAGCAATGAAGTAGATATGCCGTACAGCACCCTCGTGGAACACAATTGCCCAGTCCGGCGAATAGTGTCCTACCGGTGTCGGGATGGCAAAGCCCTTCGGCAGTTTTGCGTAGATGAACACGTCCTGAGAGCCGTCCAGAGACTGCGCAAAGCGGCGTTCGACGCTGTCCTCCGCCGTGCCGTCTGTAAACACATAATCCTGAATTGCCTTGTCCGCATGGAAGGCCTGATCGAGCGTCTTGCCGTGCTTCTCAGCCGTGAAAATGCTGCTGTCATAGCGTCCTTCAATCTGATCGTAGGTGATGTGTTCGACAATCATCGTGGCCTTCTGCTCTTTTATGAGCCGGATGACCTTGGAGATAAATTCTTCCGGGTTGTTGCGGTACATGTAAAACTTATCCGGCGCAATCCCCATAAGAATTGCAGCAGCAGTCCTACGGGTAAGAACAGTCCCTTCAGCCACCTTGCCCACAAGATCGTACTTCAGCTGGCTGGTACTGGCATGTTTCAGTGTTTCCGTATGCGTTGCTACTTTGCCGAAACTGTCGCCTACACGCATATCGTCGCCGGTGATTTGCGCTTTTTGACCGGCTGCGGAAACCGTGTATTGAAGCTGGCTGACAAAAAGTTCGCTGTTTATGTGCGCAATGGACTTTTTTATCAACTCGTCGCCATCAAAGTCAACCGTGTATGCATATTTGTGGTTGATGGTATTCCAGAGCGTCTGAAACTCCTTCTTGTAGAAGCGGTCATTCAGCGGGTTTTCGGGTGCAGGCGTTTTATTGCCGTCTTTGACCATGCCAGCAAGAACCTTGTCATCAAAGATGGCTTGAATCAACCGATGGATTCCTTCGCTCATCGGCTGGAGTGTTTCCGGCAAAGGCTGCAAATGGCCGGAAGCGGCATCATTTCGGTATTCCTGCGTAATTCCGTCATCCTCGTCGATATAATCGTTCTTGGCAAGATACTTCCAAATCGTCTTGGCCTGCTTTTCGTCCAGCTTGACTTTGGAACCGTCGGGCGTCAAAACATTTTTCCCCTCGAAATACTCCACAGTCGCCTTCCTCGGACGGTCGTACAGAACCGCTTTTGTCTCCTCCTGAAGCGCCTTTACAAACTCTGCATAACCCTCGCTGGCAATGACCGTCAGGGTATTCAGAATGTGAACGTCTGCACCGACGGTTTCCGCGTCCATTCGCTCACCGGCTTGATTGACGCACAGACGCAGGCCGCGTCCGACCTCCTGCCGCTTCTGCGTGGTGCTGTCGCCGCCGTGCTTGAGCGTGCAAATCTGGAATACATTTGGGTTATCCCAGCCCTCGCGCAGTGCGGAGTGCGAGAAGATGAAGCGCGTCGGCTCATCGAAGCTGAGCAGACGTTCCTTGTTCTTGAGAATCAGGTCATACGCGGAAATATCGTCGCTGAACTCACTGCCGCGTTTGAGCTGGCTGTCGATGGCGCGCCCGGTCTTCTTGTCGATGCTGAAATAGCCGCGATGCGTGGCGTGTACATCGATGCCATCCAAATACGCGACATACGCCGGATCAAGCAGCGTCCGATAGTCGTTCATAACGGACATGTATTCTTCCTCAAACACCCGTCCGAACTCGCCCAGCACCTCATTGCCGTCCGCATCGTATTGCCGATAATGCGCCACCTCATCGATGAAGAACAGCGACAGCGTCTTGATTCCCTTGTGGAACAGCTGGGCTTCCTTCTGGAAGTGTGAGATGATTGTTTCCCGAATCTGCACACGGCGCATGTCGCTTTCGGAAACATCGCCGACGACTTCGCCCTTGCGGATGATATCGCCGTTGGTGAAGGTGACGGTTCCATCAATGGGATCGATCTGCGAAACGGAGAAACCACGGTACTGTTCCATTTCACCGGAGAGGAAATAGAGGTTGTCCCCCACTGTCAGCTGCCGAGTTTCGCGGTTGATGGACTTGTTGTATCTGATTTCCAATTCCATGCGCACCTTCGGCGGCTGTTTCGGCGAAAGAATGAAGCTCTCCAAATACAGATAGCCGTCCGTGCCGCGGAAATTCTTTACTTCAAAGCCCTTAACCTCAATGCGTTTCACCAGGCGCTTGTTATACGCGTCCAGCGCGTCCAGCACATAAATCAGGTTGTGCCGCTCCTTGTGCGTTGCGGAGTAGTTGAGCGTGAAAAGCGGATTGAAGGACTTCAGCGCCTTTTGCGTCACGTCGCCGCCCATCTTCTGGGGTTCATCCATGATGATAATCGGGCGATTTGCGGCAATGACGTCAATCGGGCGGCGGCTCTGGAACTCGTCGCGCTTTGAGTAGATGATGCGCGCTTCCTTGCTCTTGCCATCCTCTTTCAAAGAAGCGGCAAACGCCTGCGTGTTGATAATCATCACATTGATGCCGCTGTCGGCAGAAAAGCTGTCCAGCTGGTTCAGGTTGGCGCTGGAGTAGATGAAGAACCGCGCCTTTTTCCCGTAATGCTCCATGAAATGGTCAACGGTAATTTCAAAGGACTTCTTCACGCCCTCGCGAATGGCGATAGACGGCACGACCACGATGAACTTGCTCCAGCCATAGCGCTTGTTCAGCTCGAACATCGTCTTGATATACACATAGGTTTTGCCCGTGCCGGTTTCCATTTCCACGTCCAGCGCACAGCGCCCCAGCCCCTTCGCAAGGGATGCGGACTGATAAATGTCGTTATCCTGCTGCACATCACGGATGTTTTTCAGCAACTGCTCGTCGGTCAACTGCAGCGCCTCGTTCAGATAGCCGGTATCGAATAGGCTTACTTGTTCTGCCCCAGGCTTAACTTCGCCCAAATCGCGGCGATAGGACACACCATCGGAATAAGGCTGTCCTTTGAACACACTCACAACGCTATTAACGGCATCGGTCTGATATTGCTGTATCTTAAATCGAAATTTCATAGCTTTTGCCCTCTACTTTTCTTTTTCGTTGCAGTTATTAAGTATTTCTTAATAACTGCTCCCTTATTTACAGCACTTTCCTTACCGTCGAGGGCGAATAGGTCTCGAAAATCTGGTCAAAGTTGGTGGCCGTGCTGTCGTCCGCCATGGAGGCGTCGCGGAAAACGGCGTAGTAGGGCTGCTTTTTCGCAATCGCGGTGACGGTTTCGGTGGTTACGCCTTTATCGAAGCACGCCAGCAGGAAGCCGTCCGCCACGTCAAACACCTTTTTGCCGCCGATTTCCGTCTCGGCAATCGTGCTGGAGGGCAGCACACCCAGGTCCAGCATCACCTGGAACAGCAGGTCTTCCGGCGTGCGGTCGGGCTTGATGTTGTCCGTCGTGAAAGAAAGCAAATCCTGCCGCGTTGCGTCGGGCGTGTAGTAGACGTCCTGCATGTTGGAGGAATCCAGACGCAGGCAGCGGAAGCCGCCGTCAAAGTCCTTGGACAGCGCCAGCCCTGTGTCCTCACGGATTTTCTTTGCCGCCCGGCGAATGCGCTCCTTGCCGATTTCGCAGATGTTCCGATAGCCTGCTTTGTAGGCTGTACCGGATTTATCGGTTTCTTCCGGGACTTGGACGGTGATGAACTTGCAGTGCTTTCCTTTTTCTGCATTGAACTGCATAAGTGCATGTGCCGTCGTTGCAGAGCCAGAGAAGAAATCCAACACGATAGAATCGTCGTTCAGGTTTGCCAAAGTAAGCAGGCGGATTAGTAGCCTAACCGGCTTAGGGCCATCAAATACGCCAGCATCCATTAAGGTGGTTACCTCTTTAGCGCCTTCTTGACTATGTCCTACATCTTTATAAAACATGATGGAAGTGGGAGCCATGCCATCATACTTCAGTTCGGTTAGAAATCTCTTCATGCATGGAACACTATTTCCATCGGCACCAAAGTATATTCTGTTGTCATGGAGTCTCTCCAAAAATGCATTTTTGGAGAGACTCCAGCAGCGTCCTGCTGGAGGCTCTATTACTCGCCCCGAAGGGGCGGTAATAGGATAATCACAGGCAGCATTATATGTTTTTACAGACAAGTCACTTGGTTTCCAAACACCGCGTGGATCATTATCAGGATTTTGATAGCGGGCGTTTGCCTCCTCTGTTCGAGGTAATCTACCAATCGTAAAATTATTTATGTCTCGCGCATACATTAATACATAGTCGTGGCTATTAGAAATGAATCGAGCATCATTTTTCGGGGCATATGCTCTTTCCCAAATAAGCTGTGCAACGAAATTTTGTTCACCGAAAACTTCGTCGCAGCATTTGCGGAGGTTCTCATCTTCATTGTCATCAATGGATATGAAAATCACCCCATCATCCGTCAGCAAATCCTTCGCCACTCTCATCCGCGGATAAATCATATTCAGCCAATCCGTATGGAAGCGGCCGTTGCTGTCGGTGTTCTGCACGAGCTGGTTGCCCTGTTCGTCATACTGTCCGCTTCTGCCCATATAGCTGTCCGTGCCCTCGGCAAAATCGTCCTCATACACAAAATCGTTGCCGGTGTTGTAGGGCGGGTCGATGTAGATCATCTTCACCTTGCCCAGATACGTTTCCCGCAAAAGCTTCAGCACATCCAGATTGTCGCCCTCAATATACAGGTTTTCGCTGTCCCAGCCGCCGGGCGTGCCATCCTTGCCCACACTGTCCGCCTTGATGGGGCGCAGCGTTGCCGAAATGGACGCATTCGCCGCCAGCACCGCCTTCTTCTTGTCCGGCCATGTAAACTGATAGCGCTCCTCGCGGCCTTCGACGACCGTCGTGGAAATCTCCTGCATCAGCACATCCTTGTCAATGGCGCGGACGACTTCGCCATTCTCGTTCACGGTCTCTGTGACCGCGTTCGGGAACAGCGCCGCCAGCTTCTTGAAGTTTTCGTCGGCAAGGTTCGGGGTGTGCATGGTCATTCTGTCACTACACTCGATTTCATGACCATCTTCAAAACGAATAAAATACCGATCCGCATGGAAAGTCGGATTCTCCTTCTTGAATTCCAAGCGAAGCGAATGCCAAATGTTCAATGGGTCTTCGTTATCTTCTATTTCGTGAACTTTGCCGTACTTAATCCCGTTAAGTGCGCGAAGTCCGTTATCATCATGGAGATGAGTGCTGTCCTTATAAATATTCTGACGAGCCACAAGGCATATTTTCTTCATACGAATCCTCTTTCTTATGATAAGGTTTCCAGTGACTGACGCAGCGCCTTATACTTCTGCATCAGTTCAAATTTTCGTTTCGGCTGCTTCTCAGCCCATGCTTGCTTTTCCAGCTTGTCAATTTCCTTTTGCAGCGTTGCCCTTCTGTCGTCCAGCGCAATCTGCTCATTCAGCGTATGGACGCCCTCAATTTCGATGTGCCCAATCTGCGTGACTACGCTTTCCCAAACCGCGTCCATGTTCAAGCCTTGAAGGCAAAGCGTCTGACTTCCGGCAGGCTGCCATTCATCCATGATGAGCTTTGTCTGCCACAGGGCGAGACGCTCCACCTGCGCACAAGTGAGGACGAGCACAAGATTCTGCCCGAAGGTTCGGGCAATGAAAACGATGTTCTGCTTGTCAAAATCCTTCTGGCGCAGGCTGACCTGCACCACAAAGAAGGCGTGAATGTCCTTGCCGTCCGCCAGATTCAGCGAAACCGTGGATACTTCGTTGCAGACCGCAATCCGCGCTACATCGGCATCAAAGCTCTTGCGCCGCTCAGCACTCATGTCAGCGGCAAAATGTTCAAGCACCTTTTTCTTGGAAATAATCTTCCTGACCTCCGTGGACAATGGTAATCCCAGCATGAAACGCACCTCACTTTACGACAAGGAAGCATATAAGCTCGAAGTCGTCCAGTCCGTTAAGGCAATCCCGCACAAAGAAAGAACAACCAAAAGGACGAAAAAGGGGTATAATAAAGAGGTGAAGAAGCAATTGACGATGAGCCTGATCAGCGAC
>OGPL01001733.1_pt1 | contig 18822 bp, 16 predicted proteins | sample 1552901 | NCBI WGS metagenome assembly OGPL01 (sample SAMEA2580244, study PRJEB22360) | human gut metagenome | biome: human gut; feature: human-associated habitat; material: faeces | place: Denmark | collected 2008/2010 | reverse complement strand
GGGAGCTGTCCGGCTAAACAGCAAGGGCGCGTTCAAAAGAACGCGCCCTTTGGCTTTATGTATACCTCTCTGCTCAGCAGCATTCCATCGGATAGGCGAGCTGCCCGACCAGCCCGTGCCGGAGAGCGAATGGCCCGATGAAGATTGATACGGTAAAAAATGAGGAGTACCTTTTTGAGGTACTCCTCTCCATATCGCTGTTCATTTGGGCGGATCCTTTTTATTTGTGTTGTGATCCAACAGATCGCGAATCCCCTGCATGAGAACCAGAATTCCGATCAGCCAGCAAAAACCTCCCATTGCGAAAGCGAAGGTCCTGTCTCCGGACCGGGGACACATCATAGCGTAGAAGACCAAGATGTAGGCCGGGATCTGTAAAAGGACAAAATAAAGGATCAGCTCGAGCGGCTTTTTTTGCGGAGAATGGCCCCGCCAATGCAGCAGATACGCCACAGTCAGTATGACCGCCCCGGCAAATACGGTATGAAAAAGCAGGGGAGCTTCCTGTTCCATCAACATAGTGGGGCCCTCTTTATGTCATAAATTTGCGAATGCTTTTATTTTGCAGCCGCATCTGCTTGATTCGCTCCATTGACAATACCCTTTTTGATATTGCAGCTGTTTTGGAACTACGAGGCAATGAAAAATTGTGTGCCCCATTGAAATTACTCTCTTTGATAATATATGCATCTTATACCAAAAACAGCAAAATGTCAATAAAACATTGTCCAATATTGCCATATCAAATAGGTGCAACACAGGTGCAACAAAAGTGCAACAGTTTGCTCTATTTTTTGCTCAAAACCTGTCAGAAAGTCGTTTCAAACTTGTTTCGGACTTGATAAAAGGTTGTTTCTGAAAAATTACATATTTGTTGGAAAAGCGGAAGAAACACGCGAATATAGCAGAAAATCCAGTCTAAAATGTGCATAGAAAACGACCGGAAATCTTTCGATTTCCGGTCATTTCTGGAGCTGGTGGGGTGACTCGAACACCTGACCTGCTGATTACGAATCAGCTGCTCTACCGACTGAGCCACAGTAGCGTTTACGAGACGTTTGCACGACGCTTATATATTCTATCAAATTTTGATTGGGTTGAAAAGGATTTTGACGCACTTTCTGAAATTTTTTTTGTTTCCTGTCAATTCACCGTTTCATATCGGCAAGCTGCCGCTGTTTGTCTCTTTCCGCATCCTTTTCGGCAATAGCCTTTTTCTTGTCGTAAAGCTGCTTGCCCTTTACAAGACCTATTTCCACCTTTACAAGCGAACCGTTAAGGTACATTTTAAGGGGCACAAGCGAAAAGCCCTTTTCCTTAACCTTGCCTAACAGCCGCATAATTTCCTGCCTGTGCATAAGCAGCCTTCTGTCGCGGCGGCTGTCCACATTGGAAAAGCTGCCCTTGTCGTAATTTTTTATATATGCGGAAACAAGCACAAGCTGCCCGCCGCGTATAACGGCATAGCTGTCCTTTAAGTTTACTTCTCCAGCTCTCACAGACTTGACCTCGCAGCCTACAAGGTTGATTCCCGCTTCAAAGCTGTCGATGACGAAATAGTCGTGAAAAGCCTTTTTGTTAGTTGCAACGATTTTCATTTAAGAACTTTCCTTTTTCAATAAAAAAACGGCAGAAACCAAGCTCTGCCGTCAGGTACGTTGTCAAACCAGCAATTCCACAACAAACCAAGCTATACTCAAAACGGCTATCACTATGCCGCAAATCATGGTCCACAGCTTGAGTCTGCTTTCCTTTCTCTTGGACTTGTTTTTGCCGTAAAAGCTGTCCTGCGTTTCGGTCTGACCGCTGATTGCTCCAAGACCGTCCTCCTCGCCGTGCTGACGCATGACGAAAACTATTATACAGACGGCGCAGATAAGCATCAACGCCATCAATGTTATTCTGATGCCCAAAATAAGTCCGGCAGAAGCCGCCAACAAGGTTGAAATCATCTTGACCTCCAATACAATGCTTTGGCAGTATAGCACAAAGCCAAAAATTTTGCAAGTATTTTTCCGCAATAATTGAATATGCGGCTTACTTTTCAAGCAGAGTTCTGCCGCTCATCTGTTCGGGCTTTTCTATGCCCGCCACTTCAAGCAGCGTCGGCGCTATGTCGCACAGACTTCCGTCCCTTCTCAAATGTCTGTCCTTGTAGGCAACTCCGACAAGCACGAAGGGCACCCGATTGGTCGTGTGCGCCGTATGCGGCTTGCCTTCCGCGTCCCTCATCATTTCGGCATTGCCGTGGTCGGCTGTCACCAGCAGCACCCCTCCGCGCGCGAGAATATACTCGGTAAGTTTGCGAAGACACTCGTCCACAACCCTGACAGCTTTCTCCGCCGCCTCGATATTGCCCGTGTGCCCCACCATATCGCAGTTCGCGAAGTTCAATATCATCACGTCGTAATCGTTTTTTTCAAGCTCGTTTAAGGCTCTGTCGCAAACGACAAACGCGCTCATCTCAGGCTGCAAATCGTAGGTTGCCACTTTGGGAGAGTCGATAAGCACTCTTTTTTCTCCCTCGTCGGGCTCCTCCACTCCTCCGTTGAAGAAAAACGTCACGTGGGCGTATTTTTCCGTTTCGGCAATGCGCAGTTGTTTTCTGCCGTTTTGAGCAAGCACCTGCCCCAAAGTCTGCGGCAGCTCGAGAGGATTGAAAGCGACGCGGACGTTTTTGAACGCTTCGTCGTAGCGCGTCATTGTCACCCAGGTCACTTTTCTCGCTTTTCCTTTGAGAGAAAAGGCGTTGAAGCCCTCTTCGGTAAAAGCTCTCGTCAATTCTCTCGGTCTGTCCGAGCGATAATTGAAGAATATAACCACGTCGCCGTCCTCGATTGCGGCAACGGGCTTGTCGTTTTCGGTTATTACCGTCGGAAGCACAAATTCATCGCAAACGCCTTTGCCGTAACTGGCTTCAAGCGCCGCCTCCGCATCGGTTGCGCGTTCCCCCTTGGACAAAACAAGCATATCGTAGGCTTTTTCAATCCTTTCCCAACGGTTGTCCCTGTCCATTGCGTAAAAACGTCCGCACACGGTAGCTATTTTCCCGATGCCGATTTCTTTCATTTTGCGCTTCAAAGCACGGACAAATCCCAATCCGCTGTCGGGAGGCGTGTCCCTGCCGTCCATATAGCAATGGAGATACACCTGCGGCACGCCTTTGCGCTTCGCAAGCTCCAACAGCGCGTAAATATGCGACATGTAGCTGTGCACGCCGCCGTCGCTCACAAGTCCCATTATATGCAGCCTGCTCCCTGTCGATTTTGCCTTTTCGCAGGCGCTTACCAGCTCCGAATTTTCAAAAAAGCTTCCGTCGTTTATGGAATTGTTTATTCTCGGTAAATCCTGAAAAACAACCCTGCCCGCGCCGATATTGAGATGTCCGACCTCGCTGTTTCCCATTTGTCCGCGCGGCAGCCCGACGTCGGCGCCGCTCGCCGACAGCGTGCAGAAAGGATATTGCTTGGTCAGAAAGTCGAAAAACGGAGCGTTGCCGGCAATCGCGTTTCCTTCCGTTTTTTCCGACATGCCGAAACCGTCGAGTATAACTAATGCTATCGTTTTTTTCCGTGTCATATTTTTCTTTCCGTATTGTCGTAAGCTTTGATAATCGAAATGAATTTTTCGGCGTCAAGACTTGCTCCGCCGATCAGACCGCCGTCCACACCCTTCATGGACAACAGCGAGAAGGCGTTTTTTTCATTCATGCTTCCGCCGTAAAGTATATATGTGCTTTCCGCCGTCGCGGCATCGAAAATTCCGCCCAGCACACCGCGCAGGCAGGCTATCGCGTCACGCGCCTGCTCGGCGGACGCTGTTTTTCCCGTACCTATTGCCCAGACAGGCTCGTATGCAACGGAAACTGCACTCATCATATCTGCGTCTACATATTTCAAACCTTCACGCAGCTGCTTTTCCAGCACTTTTTCGGTCAGTCCGCTCTCCCGCTGTTCGAGAGTTTCTCCGACGCACATAACAACCTTCAAGCCCTCTTTAAGAGCGGCGACGGTTCTTTTTGCCACCGTTTCGTCCGTTTCTCCGAAAAGAGCGCGGCGCTCGCTGTGCCCCGTCAGCACATACTCCGCGCCCGCCTCGCGCAGCATCTGCGCCGAAATTTCTCCCGTAAACGCGCCGCTGTTTTCCCAATGAACATTTTGCGCGCCTACCGCCGCAAAGGAATTTTCGCACAGCCTTGCGCAAAGAGAAAGGTCGGTGTAAGGCACGAAAATAATTACCCTGTTGCCGCAGTCCGAGCCGTTTTTGAGCAGCTCGCGGCAAAAAGCCTCCGCCTGCTCCGCAGTTTTGTTCATTTTCCAGTTTCCGGCAATAATCTTGTTTTTCATATTCATTCCTTTTTGTCGTCGAGACAGGCTACTCCTGGCAAGGTCTTGCCCTCCAAAAATTCTAGGCTTGCGCCGCCGCCCGTGCTCACGTGCGTAATTCTGTCTTTGAGTCCCGACAAGGAAACGGCAGACACGCTGTCCCCGCCGCCCACTATGCTTGTTGCGCCGCTTTCCGCAACTGCGCGCGCAACGGCAAACGTCCCCGCAGCATAGTCGGGGTTTTCAAAAACGCCCATAGGACCGTTCCAAACCACGGTTTTTGCGCCGTACAAAGCCTTTGCAAACAATTCCGCTGTTTTCGGACCTATGTCCACCCCCATCATATCGTCGGGTATGTCGCTGCTGACGAAATGCTCGCCCTTGTCCGTGGAATAAGCTACCACATGGTCGACAGGCAGAAGAAGCTTCACTCCCTTTTGCCGTGCTTTTTCCGACAGCTTTGCCGCAAGAGGCACCTGACCGTCCTCGCAGAGCGATTTGCCCGTATTTACCCCCTTGGATTTCAAAAAGGTGTAAGCCATGCCTCCCCCTACAAGCAACGCGTCCACCTTGTCAATAAGATTTTCAATCACGCCTATTTTGTCCGAAACTTTGGCTCCGCCGAGTATGGCGACAAAAGGGTGTTCGGGATTTTCGAGCGCTCTGCCGAGAAATTCCAGCTCCTTTTCCATGAGAAAACCGCTTACCGAATCCTTGACAAATGCCGCGACTCCCGCAGTCGAGGCATGGGCGCGGTGCGCCGTGCCGAAAGCGTCGTTGACGTATACGTCCGCAAAAGAAGCAAGACGCTTGCAAAATCCGGTTTCGTTGGCTTCCTCCTCTTTTTTAAAACGCAGGTTTTCCATGAGCAGCACGTCGCCGTCCTTCATCTCCGCAACTTTCCGCTCGGTGTCCTCTCCCGCGACGTCAGTCGCAAAAACCACCTTTCGTCCGAGAAGCTCTTGCAGTCTCACGGCAACCGGCGCAAGCGAAAATTCTTTCCTGAACTCGCCCTTGGGGCGTCCGAGATGCGAACACAGTATGACCTTAGCCCCGTTTTTCGACAGATATTCGATTGTGGGCAGAGCGGCGGTGATTCTTGTGTCGTCGCTCACCTTTCCGTTTTTGTCCAAAGGTACGTTGAAATCCACACGCACGAGACATCTTTTGCCTTTTAACGCTATGTCGGTTATGCTTTTTTTCATTTTTTCACTCCTTGACGCTTTGCGCTATATATACGAGATGGTCGGCTACTCTCTCTATGTTGCCGATAAGATTCACGTAAAGACTGCTGCTTTCAGACTTGCAGTTTCCGCCTTTGAGTCTGTCCAAGTGGTTTTGTTGAAGTTGAAGCTTGAATTTGTCCGTCTTTGACTCGGTATCCTCTATTTTCGCCAAAAGACGCGTCGTGCGGTTGGCAAAGGTATAATCCACGTCCTTGAAAAGCTCGTCCACAAGCGAATACATTTCCTTAATTTCGTTCAGTCCCTCCGAGGAAAAGTAAAGCTCGTTTGCAACCGCCACCCTCAGATAGCGCATGATATTGTTGGAAAAATCCGCCACGCGCATAATGTCGCTCAGCACCTTGTAAAGCGAAGACACCGTCAGCTCGTCGTTGTGCGACATATCCTCCTCGGACAGCCTTATCAGATAATCGGTGACTTTCCCCGAAAGAAAATTGATTTCTCTCAAATCCTTTCTTACGGGCTCCTCGTCCTCCGTTCTGTTTATAAAGTTATCCATAGCCTTGTCGAGAGCGCGCTGCGCCACTTCAAGCATATAGCTCATTTCCTTTATCAGCTGCGCAAGAGCTATTGCAGGCGTTTGGAGTATGCGCTCGTCTATGTATTTTACCGAAAATTCATCAGGACTCTTCTTTTCGCGTATGACAAACTGAGAAAGCTTGACAAGCGACCTCGAAAAAGGTATAAGCAACGCCGTAGTAAAGACGTTGAACAAGGTATGGAACATTGCGATCTGCTGCTGCGGATTGGGTATCCAGCTGTCTATGACGACCGCTTTGAAATCAGCCCAGCAAAGACAAATGACGATGAACACCGCCGAGCCGATAAAATTGAACATAAAGTGTATAAACGCCGCGCGCTTGGCGTTGGCGTTGGTTCCTATGGAAGAAAGTATGGAGGTCATGCACGTACCGACGTTTGTGCCCATGATTACGAACAAAATGCCGTTGCCGCTGCCTCCGACAAGTATCCCGTTGCCCACCATGCCGATAAGTATTGCGGTTACCGCCGCCGAGCTTTGGATTACCGCGGTGAGAGCCACGCCGATTAAGGCAAGAAGAATGGGATTGGTCAACCTTTCGAGCAAATCGACGATGACCGGCTCCTTTGCAAGCTCCGACATGGAGTCGGACATAAGCGCAAGCCCCACAAAGGTTATGCCGAGTCCCGCCAGCATAAAGCCCACGTTTTTTGCCGTGTCGCTCTTGGCGAACATCTGCACCATGACTCCCACAAAGGCAAACAACGTGAAAATCGCCGTAACGGAAAAGGATTGAAGCGCAAGGATTTGCGCCGTGACTGTCGTGCCTATATTGGCGCCCATAATTATGGACGTCGCCTGAAAAAGCGTCATCACTCCCGCGTTGACAAATCCGACCACCATAACCGTTGTGGCACCGCTGCTCTGGATGATCGCCGTGACAAGTGCCCCGACCACAAGTGCGGTGACGGCGCAGCCCACGCCCACGCCCGCAAACCGATTGTCGCTCATCTTGGAAAAAAGCTTGCGCAAGCCCTTGTCCGCCGCCCTTTCCATACCTCCGGACATCATTTTCATGCCCACGAGCAAAGTTCCGATACCGGCGAGAAAGCCTATCGCAACCTCAACGTACTCCCAAACGCCCATTTATCCTCCGTGCGTCAATCGATTTTTCGGAAAGCGCTCAAACAGCCCCGAAAGAAGTCAACCGAAAAAACATGAATATTTTTCACCTGTAATATAATAGCTTTTTTCACGCTTTCTGTCAATCGAAAACAACGCGATGGCGGCAAGGCGCAAAAACAAATTTCGTATTCAGCAGGACGCGTCAAAAGAGAGAAACTCGTCAACAAGCCGCAGCGTTTCCTCCGCCGTGCGCGCGCTTTGAAGCAAAGGCATTGCCTTGCGCGAGCCTTTTATGCCTTTGAGATAACAACAGATATGTTTCTTCATTTCGTTTACGCACAGCCTTTCGGGCATAAACGAAAGCAAAATTTCAAAATGCTTTTTTATCGCGGACATGAGGTCGAAGGAAAAATCGTTGCCTGAAATTTCGGCAAACACATAGGGCTTGCCCATCGCGCCGCGCCCTACCGAAACTCCGAAGCAGCCCGTCATTTCTTTGACGTTTAGATAATCCTCGCGCGACGCAATGTCTCCGTTGGCGAATACGGGTATTTTAACCGCCGACACAACGTCTTTGATTACGCCCCAATCGGCGCGTCCCGAAAACATCTCGTTAGAAGTTCTGCCGTGCACGGTTATCGCGTCCGCGCCCGCTCCCTCGCACATTTTCGCAAACTCGACCGCCGTGTTTTCGTTGCCGAAGCCCTTGCGGAATTTGACGGTAACAAGCTTGTCCGTGCTTTTTTTTACCGCAAGTATGATTTTCTCGGCGCGCTTTACGTCCGCCATGAGCGCGCAGCCCTCGCCGTTGCCTACAATCTTTTTCTGCGGACAGCCCATGTTTATGTCGATGATTTCAAATCTGTCGAAGCATTTTTTTTCCAACGCCGCGACAAACGCGTCAGGCTCCCCTCCGAAAAGCTGAGCGGCTACGACGCCATTTTCGGCAACGTACAGCAGGTCGCGCGAAACATGGTTGTTCATCGCAAGCCCCTTTGCCGAAACCATTTCGGTAACGGTAAGCCCGCAGCCGAAGTCCTTTGCCAGCGTCCTGAATCCTGCGTCCGTGTACCCCGCAAGCGGGCTTAAAACCATGTCGTTGGGCAGTATTTTTGCAATCCCTTTTTCAGTCATTTTCCGTGCGCGTCCTTTCCTCTGCCTGCACGGCTTTTTCGACGAATTTTTCGGTAAATTTGTTAAGCGCGGCTTCCGGCTCTATATCCGCAATACGCAGCAGGTTTACCAAATTGAAAAGCGTTTCTCCCGCAAGGTTTTCGGCGTCCTTGCCCTCAAAACAGACGTCCGCGGTTTCCCGCAGCTTTTTTAAGGTTTCTTCAAACGCCGAATTTCGTTCGGAACTTATCAGTCCGCCCTTTGCGGCGCGTTTGACGACCTTGTAAGCGCGCAGCAAAGACGGCATACCCTTGGGCACCTCTTTGAGATTCTGCGCCACAGAGGTTATGCTTTTTTCGCGCAGCTTGTTTTTCTCCCAATTTTTAAGCGCTTCCTCGCTGCTTCGAGCCTTGTCCTCGCCGAAAATGTGCGTATGTCTTGTTATCAGCTTTTTGCACAGCGCGTCATATACGTCTGAAAAATCGAATTCTCCTTCTTCCTTTGCAATCGTCATGTGAAACACTGCCTGCAAAAGAACATCCCCCGTTTCTTCTATGATTTTGTCCTTGTCGCCTTGGTCTATGGCGTCTACAAGCTCGTAGGCCTCCTCTATCAGGTTGGAGCGAATGCTTTCGTGAGTTTGCGCCTTGTCCCACGGACAGCCGTTTTCGCCGCGCAACGCGGACAAAATTTCAATCACGTCGTTGTAGGAAAAGCTCTTTTTTTCAAGAAAGACGGGCTGCTTTATGTAAATCCAACGCGTCGCTTCGGCGGCTTGCCCGACGGAAATTTTCCGCCCGCCGTCGTCGAATACGATTGCGGCTTTGCCGAACAGCTTGTCCGCGACTTCCGCCAGCCTGTCGTCAAAGGGCGGCGTGATTTTCAGGTCGAAGCCTGAATATCTGTAGGGACTTTCGCAAAAGTCCGCGCAAGGAACCGTTAAAAAAACTGCATTTTCTTCAATTTTCATTTGTTCTCCCGGTAAGCCGCGCCTTTATCCTGCCGTAAACCTTGTTCACGCTTCCGAAAACTTTAAGCAGCACAATCATCGCGGCGTATACTGTGCCGCCCGCAAGAATGGCTGTCACCGTGCCCAAAGTCGTGTTGACAAAGTCCGACGCGAAAACCGAAAACAGCAGCAGCGTCACCGTCATCGCAAGCGTACACGCAAGCGGCTTGAAAAATGTCTGCATCACGTCGATTTTGACGTTTTGTCTGCGCGTGATAAATCTCAGTCCCAGAGCGGCACTTAAAAGATAACATATTGTCGTGGAAATTGCAAACGCATAAATGTTAATTTGTTCTAATGGCATCAAAATTAAATTCAGCGCGATTTTGACGATACAGGAAATTCCGAGAAACATAAGCGGATAATAGATTTTTCCCGTTCCCTGCATTATCGACGTGCACGTGCCAGACAGCGCCAAAAACAATATGCTCACCGAAGAAAGAGCCAGCAGACTGCCGGCAAGACTCAAATCGGCTTCGGGAAGGGCGGAATAAAGCAGCCGCACAATCTGCCTGCTAAGACAGGCGAAACCCAGCACGCACGGAAGGGCGATTACGTTTGTAAGTTTAAGAGCCGAATTTATATTTGCGTCCATAAGCGGTTTGTTTCCCGACACGTGCGCTCTGCTGATTGCGGGCAGGACCGCCGCCGCGACTCCTCCGACAAGCACCACGGGCAGACCGAGGAGAGAGTGAACGGGACCGCTCCATATTCCGTAAAGAGTGGTCGCGTCGCCCGCTTTGACGAGATTGAGCACCAGCGCGCTGTCGATAAGCTGAGAAACGGGCATTATAAGTCCGCCGAGAGTCAGAGGAAGGGCAATGGACGTCAACTCCTTCATCAGGGACTTGTAATCCGCGGGCTGTTCCGCAGTTTTTTTCAGAGGAAGCGCCTTTTTTTCTTTCCTCGCGTCGAAAAAATAAATAACGGCGAAAACAGTCAGAGCTACTCCCTCCGACAAGGTTACGGCAAAAACAGCGCCTCCCACCGCCTTTTCTATGTCGGGCATGAAAAGATACGCGAGGTAAAGCCCCGCAGCCAGCTTTATTACCTGTTCGCAAATCTGCGACAGCGCGGTGGGCGCCATGTTCATTTTGCCCTGAAAATATCCCTTGAACGCGCTTACAAGACACACAAGCAGTACGGAAGGACTTATCAGTCTGTAAAGAACTCCTAGATTGGCGTTGCCCTGAATTTTGGCAATCAGGTCTCCTCCCAACAAGAGTATAAGAGAGTTGAGCACCCCGAGTATGAAAAGAATAATCAGCGCGCTCGTAAAAACGCGCTTTGCTTCAATTGTTTTTTCCTGCTCCATGCGGGCGGCGACCATTTTGCTTACCGCCATGGAAAAACCGACTCCGCTTAAAGTCAGCACCAGAGAATACATCGGAAATACAAGCTGATAAAGCCCCATTCCGTAGCTGCCCAGCATATTGGTAAGCGGTATGCGGTACACCGCGCCCAGAATTTTGGCGATAAAACCGCCTGCGGAAAGCACCACCGCACCCAGCAGAAAACTGTTTCTTCTTGTCCCCTTTTTCATAAGATTAGTATATGTAGTTTTTTGCGGTATTTGCACGAAAAAACCGCGGATTGACAAAAATCAAAAAACCTCTTCCCCGACTGGGAAGAGGTTTTGTCAATATATTGAGAGAGCTCGTCTTTAGTTGTCAAAAAATTCTCCCGCAATATATGTACCGACTTTAAGTATTGACTATTTTCAATGAAATAAAACCCTTTCGGGAACCTACGCGGGCGCGAAAGCGCCCGCGTCATAAAGCGCTAACCGAGATAAGTGGAAAACAAAGCAGCCGCGAATTTACTCAACTCTCCCGAAAGAGAGAAATTCCGCGTTGTGACAAGATGTCCGTAAAGCTCGCCGTCCGCCGAAATGGGCGTTACGACAAACTCGGCGGCGTTGTCTCCCGTGCCTGCAACGACGGTGCCGCCCGAATAACGGTGCTTGTCGATGTGGTGTTTAACCGCTTCGGGAATCTCGTCCAAATCCCTGCTGCCTTTGCCGCATTTTGCAACGATTTCGTCGTCGCTGACGACGTAAACCATAGCTCCGTCCGTTTGCCTTGAAAGCGTGTCCGCAATCAGCGCGGCAAACTCTCTGCCTCTGTCCAAAGGAGAAAGCTTTTTCATAACAATACTGTCCTCGTTGGCAGTGATTTCCATCAGACTGCCCTCTTTGAGGTTCATCGTATTTCTAAGCTCCTTGGGCACGACGATGCGACCAAGCTCGTCGATTTTGCGTGTGATTCCAAGCGACATAAACACCTCTTGTTTTCCTGAATCTCTGTCAGCAAAATTAGTGTTTGACTGTTTGAGAATTTTATGCGTAAGTCAAAAAAATTTTTAAAAAGAAAGGAGCCGTCAAGCGACTCCTTGTTTTTCAAAGCTGCCATTTCAGCTCCACGCCAAGCTGTTTTAGCAAATTTTTGATATTTTTGTTTTCAACCGAAATTTTGTTTTGGTCAAAATAGCTGTCGTAACGCGACTGCATTATGTCGTTGTAAACCGTAGCCTTGACCGCGTCGTAATAGGTTTTGAAAAATCTGTACGCGGCGGTGCCCTGCGTGTATCTGTCGTTTGCAAAGTCGAAGGTTTCCGCCTTGACGTAATCGGTGAAATAGACTATGTGCACGCCGTAATCGGTCACCGCGATTTTGTAGCTCCCCTGACCTTCGGCTATCGCCGCGCGCGAGGCGGCGGAAAACTCGGCTACCCAGCTGTCCTGCGTGCCTGCCGCGTCAGGCTCCTTGACCTTTACCACGTAATCATAGGTAGCGCCCTGCGCGCCGGGGTCCTCGTTGTAACGGTCTATCAGCGCCGCAAAATCCTGCGGCTTGCTCACGGCTTCGAGAGCCGTTTTGAGCACGCTGTCTGCAAAAGTAACCTCTCCTTCCGATATTGTAAAGATGTTTTCGAGCTTGGCGTACTCTCCGTCCTCGTCCTTTTCGCTCTTAAAATCCGTAGCTTTGATTTGAGTCGCAAGCTCGTCCCGCTTTGCGAGATAAGTCTCGCTGTTTTTTCCGTATACGTTTCCGTAATGTTCCAGCACGGCTTTCTGCTCGTCACTGAAAGATATGAGCAGATTTTTGACGAAAGCATACTCGTTTTCGTACTGCGCGGGCACGGTATAGATAAAGCTCGTGTCCGAAAGAGAGGTCACAAAGGTTTCGAACTTGGTGGGATGGAGTCTGAAATCCTCCTCCTGCGCGGCTTTAAGGTTTTCGTATTTTTCCACAAGTTTGGAAAGAATAAGCTGCTGACCTTCCCCCTCGGTTTCAATACCCTCGTAGTACACCATGGTGTACTCCTGCGCAAGACGGTTGAAAACGGTGCTCTTTATCTGATAGTCGATAAATTGCGCCAAAGACCAACCGTAATAATTTTGTTCCACGGAACGCGTAAGCGAATTGAAAGCCGCTTTCTGCGCCGTCATGTATTCCTTTGCGGTAAACGCGACCTTTTCGTCGTCGGAAGCGTCCTCGTTGCGCGCTATTCTGTCGTTTACTTTTGCCAAAGCGTCAAGCAAAAGAGGGTCGTTTTCGTCTTCGAATTTGTAGCCGTTGAGTATGCTGTCCACAGTCAGCTCGTCGTCCGCTCTGTATTTTGCCAAATCCTCGTCAAGCCCCTCGATGTCGTCGTCATAGTCGTTGAGGGTAAGCCCGCCCAAGGGCAGATTCAGCTCGTCCTCGGGGATTACGTTTTCCTTGCGCTCCTCTTCCTCCTCAGCGGCGTTCAGCTCGTATTTGTTGTTAAGCTCCGTTTCCACAAGCGAATCCAGCGACTGATAAAGCGAGTTTTTGACGGTTTTCATGATGAACTCCATGTCGTTCTCGTTTTTCAGAAATTCCGAATCGGGATAATCGGAAGCGGCGGAATGCGTCTGCGTGACCTTGGGCCACGGCAAATCCTCTTTAAGCATGTCCACCAGCACGTAGTTCATGATAAACTGCGGCATGAGCGCGTCCCAAACAGACTGAGCGTCGTAGCCCTGATTGAGATAGCTTGCCATATTCGTGTTTATAAAGTCCTCGAGGGCTCCGACGGTAACCGTCTGCTCCCCTACCTTAAAAGCGGTCTTTTCTCTGTAACGGTCGGCGTTTGTCTGAAACATGGAGCAGCCCGCGACAAAGGTGCAGACAAGCGCCAGCGCTAAAACGATGCAGAATAAGCGAGTAATTTTTTTAGTCATTTCATGTTCTCCGAAATTCTTTTTTACCCTTTGGCAAAGGTATATGTCCCCATATACCAAAACATTATACAGGACTTTTTCGTTTCTTGCAAGTGTATTAAAACAATTTCAGCTCAAAGCCAGCAAGAAATTTTCAAGACTGTGCAGATTTGCGGACGCGTTTTTGCCGTCGAAGCCGATTTGTACGGACAATTTTTTGCTTGCATCCAGCCTGCACGTGTTTTTGCGGCGCTCCATTTCGGCAAACAGCGCGGGGTTGTCAAGATACTTTTTGTCGGCAAAATCCAGCTCCGCGCCTTTTTTGTCCACCCTGACGCGTTCAAAGCCGGCTTTGGAGGCAAGTCTCTTGATTAACGCTATTTCCAGCAGATTTTTAACCTCCTGCGGCGGCTCTCCGTAAATTTCCCTCAGCTCGTCCGCAAGCCAAAAAATTGCCTCCCCCTGCCCCGAAAGCCCGAAAAGCCGCTGATAAAGCGTCATTCTGTTGTCCTTGTCGATATAGTCGTCGGGAACATACGCGTCCGCGTCCGCCTCGACCGTCGTGTTGAGCGTCTTTTGCACCGGTCTGCCCTCGATTTCGCCTACCGCCTCATTGAGCAGTTTTACGTACATATCGTAGCCCACCTTCTGCATATGCCCGTGCTGCTCTCTGCCGAGCACGTTTCCCGCGCCGCGTATTTCAAGGTCCTTCATGGCGATTTTGAAGCCGCTGCCAAGCTCGCTGTATTCGGCAATGCCGCACAGCCGCTTGTAAGCCGTCTCGGAAAGTATTTTGCCGTCCCTGTACAAAAAATAAGCGAAGGCGAGACGGCTTCCGCGCCCGACGCGGCCGCGCAGCTGATAGAGTTGGCTCAGCCCCAGCCTGTCCGCGTCGCAAACGACCAATGTATTGGCGTTGGGCATATCTATGCCGTTTTCAATAATCGTCGAGCATACCAGAACGTCGAAAAGCCCTCGGGAAAATTTGTAAATATTGTTTTCCAGCGCCACCTCGTTCATCTGACCGTGAGCGACGGCAATCTTGACCTCGGGCACTAGATTTTTGAGTCGCGCGGCGAACAAGTCTATCGTTTCCACCCTGTTGTAAACGAGAAAAACCTGCCCCTGTCTGTTGAATTCGCGCAGTATTATATCCCTTATCAGCGCGTCGGACTGCGCCGTGACGTAAGACTCCACCGCGACGCGCTCCTTGGGCGGCGTGGCAATCGTGCTTATGTCGCGCATGCCCGTCAGAGCCATATGCAGCGTGCGCGGAATAGGAGTTGCCGACATGGTAAGCACGTCCACGCCCGTTTTGATGACTTTAAGCTTTTCCTTATCCTCCACTCCGAAGCGCTGCTCCTCGTCAAGCACCAAAAGTCCGAGATTTTTAAACCTGACGTCCTTGCTTAAAAGCCTGTGGGTGCCCACCGCTATGTCTATTTTCCCCTCCGACAGCTCTTTTATAATTTTTTTCTGCTCGGCTGCGGTTCTGAAACGGTTGAGACACGCCACCTTTACGTCAAAATGCTCCATGCGCTGTTTGAGGGTGTTGTAGTGCTGCTCGGCAAGTATTGTCGTGGGTGCGAGAAAAGCCGCCTGAAATCCGTTTGAAACCACCTTGAAAGCGGTGCGCATGGCAACTTCCGTTTTGCCGAAGCCCACGTCGCCAACCAAAAGACGGTCCATAATGCGCGTGCTTTTTAAATCGGCGTCTATTTCCTCTATACATTTGAGTTGGTCGTCCGTTTCCGTGAAAGGGAATGCGGCGGCAAACTCCTCGTCCAGATATTCGTCTGTTTTGTATGCGAAGCCTCTCGAATTGCAGCGCGCCGCGTACAGCTTCAAAAGGTCGATTGCCATTTCTTTAAGATTGCTTTTGACTTTGGCCTTGACCTTTTCAAACTCCGCACCGCCGAGACGGCTCAAACGAGGCGCGCTTTCCCCTCCGCCGTACTTGCTCAGCATATCCGTATTTTCCACCGGAACATAAACGGCTTCGCCGTCGCGGAAAAGCAGCTTGATAAAATCCTTGGTGCCGAAGCTGCCCGTGAGAGTGTGAACGCCGTCGCAAAGACCTATCCCGTGCACCTCGTGAACCGCGTAGTCGCCTTTTTCCAGCGAAAGAAAAACCTTGTCGCGTTTTTTGGCAAGTTTGCGGGCGTTTTGTCCGACGGGCTTGGAAAATACGTCGTCGCCGCCGACAAGGGCGATTTTGTTGGAGTGGCTTACAAAGCCTCTCGCAAGGCGCGCGGCTATAACCGTGTTTTCGCCAAGCTCGTCCGGCTCTTTTGAAGAAACGGTTACCTGACAGTCCGCCTCGCCCAACGCCTCGGCAAGCCTTTGCCCGCGCGCAAGGTCGTCGCAGAAAACGCCGACCTTGTAGCCGTTGAGCTTCCACCGCTTTATATCCTCTCCGAGCTGGCGTATGTTGAATTTGTAATTGAACAGCGGCGTGGATTTGAGAGAAACAGCCGCAGTCGGATTGAAAAACGTGTCGGAACTTGCAATACTCATCAACGCAAGCTGTGAAAAAGACAAAAAATTGTCAAAAACTTTTTCGCGCGGCACAAGCTGCGCGGTATGCTCGGGCAGAATTTCGCCGACCGCCAAAAGATTGGCTATCCGCATAAAAAACTCGTCGTAGGTTCTGTTGAGCTTGTCCGAAAGCATTTTCGGCTCGTCCCAAACCATGACCGCGTTTTGGGGCAGAAATTCAGACAGGTCGGAGCAAGGGAAAAAAGGCATAAGCCATCCGTTGTCCGCAGTTCCGTTTTCAAGCGACGGCAGCATCTCGTCAAGCAGCGCGCCCTGCCTTGCGCGCGCGTCGGCGGACAGCTTCTGTTTCGCGGAGGAGTCGACAAGCGACTTTGCGACGGACTTCTGCTCCTCGCCCTTAGGCACGGAAAACAACGGATATAAAGAAACGCCGTCAAGCTCCTCGCCCGACCTGAACGTCTCTTTGTCGACAAGCTTTATGCTTTCGATTTCATCGTCGAAAAAATCAAGCCGCACGGGAGAATCGTAATCGGGCGTAAATATATCCGCAATATCCCCTCTTATCGAAAACTCTCCCGCTTTTTCCACCGCGGAAACGCGTTTGAAACCGTTTTCCGAAAGAAACCGCGCAAGAAAAGAAACGGACACCGTATCTCCCTTTTTCAGCGTGCGACGTCCTCTCTCAAACGCATTCCTATCGGGATAGCGCGCCGCAAGAGCATCGGCTGCAAGCACCGCGCCCCTCGCGCCCGACAGAATTTTGTCGAGAGCGGAGTTGATTTCCATACGCAGCCGCCCCGTTCCCTGCCTGAACAGAAGAGTGTCCTCGTTGTAAGGAATGTAAACGAAGCCGCCCCCCGTCAAATCGTTGAGACAGCGCAAGGCTTCCTGCGCGGATACGAAATCGGGCGCGACATATACGGGAAAGCCGTCAAGACCTCCCGCGACAAAAAATTTTTCATATTTGCAGACTCCGAAAGCCGCGGTGCGCTTTCCGCTCCGCAGACAGTCGAGGATTTCTTTATACGCGGGATACCGCGACAATTTATTCAGTCTGTTCAGCATCTGTTTGTGATACGGGAGTTTTCTTTTCCCTTTTGTTGAACGTCCGCATAACGGCGTCCGCGTCCGCGCCCGACACAAACATTTTCAATGCCTGCGCGGCGTTTTCAAGCGCCGGTTCGAGAAGCGTCCTCTGCCCGTCGTTTATTTTGCCCAACACGTAATCTTTGAGTTCCATTCTGTCGTTCTGCGGACGTCCTATGCCTACGCGCACTCTGAATATATCTTCGGTGCGCATATTTTCGATAATGTTTTTCATTCCGTTGTGGCTGCCTCCGCTGCCGCTTTTTCTCAGTCTTATCGCGCCCAAAGGCATATCCGCGTCGTCGTAAACCACAACGCATTTTTCGCGCTCTATTTTATATTTTTTTACCAGCTCTTTCAAACTTTCTCCCGACAGGTTCATATACGTGATTGGTTTTGCAACAATCACCTTTTCGCCGCACAGACGCGCGTGGGCGCATATCGCCCTGCACTCGCCCTTGTCGAAGCTTGCGCCGAGCAATCGGGCAAGCCTGTCGGCGACAAGAAAGCCCACATTGTGAAAGGTGTCGGCGTACTGCCTGTCGGGATTGCCCAAACCGACTACAAGATACATTTTGTTTTCCTCCCGATTTTTTGAAAATAACCCAAAGCGACCCGCCGAGCCTTTGGCAAGGGGGTCTTTCAAACAAATTTATTTTAACACATTTCCGAAATAAATTCAAAGGTTTAAAAGTAACAGCGTCAAAATTTTTGCCGATTGCCGTCGTTTGTGGTAAAATAACGGCATGAATGAAATTGTTTCGGAAATTATGCGCCTGCACGGCATAAAACACTACGCGCTTTTGCCGATTGAGGGCGGCGCGCTCATCATGTATTTCGCGCCTTATTCTCCTTACGATTATTCCGAGTTTCCCGACTGCCTCAAAATAGACAGCTATTATATTACGTCCAACAAAGTATATTTTGAAAACTTGCAGCTGCTTCAAAGCCTGAAAGCTAAGGGACTTGACGCCAAACGCTACCGCCGCACCGACATAAAACAACTTCTCGACAAATACAGGCTTGCCGATTACGGAATGAACGGTCTGTGCTTCGTGAAAGAATACGGCAGCTTTTTCTTTGTTGCGACGGCGTTCGTCGAAGGCGCCGAAACGGAGTTTTTTTCTTCGATTCCCACCGTTTCCCACCCCCTTTGCACCCGCTGCGGGCTGTGTGTCGCCGCCTGCCCGCAGGACGCGCTTGTCCCAGACGGCTTTATAAAAAACAAATGTTTAAGACAAATTCAGGAGGAATACGCCGACACTCCCGAAAACAATGCGGCATTGAAAAGGAACGGAAGACTGCTAGGCTGCAATATCTGTCAGCTTGTTTGTCCGCTCAACTCCCACATAAAGCCCGTCCCGCCGCCGCAGGAGCTTGTCGAGCTCTGCAACAAGGACAGCATACTCGAAACTGTGGAAAACGAACAGACGCTGCAACGCTTGATTCCTCTGATTGGCAAAAATTACGCAAGAAAAAGCTTTTTGCTGCCGCTTGCGCGCGCATTTTTCAAATAAACGCGTCTCCCACAAGAAAGCTTCCACTTTTTTGCGGCTATCCCTACTCTCCTCAATTTTAATTTTTTCGGTCAAACGCTTGCGAAACAAATCAATGTCGGGTATAATATAAAGGATTTTAAAAATTTACGGAGACGTATCGAAGAGGTCATAACGAGCGCGACTCGAAATCGTGTTGTCGGGCAACCGGCACGTGGGTTCGAATCCCACCGTCTCCGCTGCCAGAAGTAGCCAGCA
>OGPL01001732.1_pt1 | contig 18822 bp, 15 predicted proteins | sample 1552901 | NCBI WGS metagenome assembly OGPL01 (sample SAMEA2580244, study PRJEB22360) | human gut metagenome | biome: human gut; feature: human-associated habitat; material: faeces | place: Denmark | collected 2008/2010 | reverse complement strand
GACGGCTGGGCAAGGCGTTATGCGCCATGGACGGCGCATAAAAGCCGGTTTCGTCTGTCATAGAAAGATTAAAAGCATAATTCCTACAGACTCTTAGCAGCGTAGCGTAGCGAAAGCGAGGGCATCAATCCCCCACCAAAGTATCGTCCCAGGCGCGCAATCCACGTATTAAAGAAAATAATTTGGTTACGATAAAATATGCTTGCATAATCACATCTATTGTGATAAACTATGCAAGTATCGTAATTGAATACATGGGCAGATTCCCGAGTGGCCAAAGGGGACAGACTGTAAATCTGCTGCAACTTGCTTCGATGGTTCGAATCCATCTCTGCCCATTAAAAAACCTCAAGTCGTATGACTTGAGGTTTTTGTGTTATTCTGAAATTATCATTTAATCGGCCTGCGCCCCGGTGGCGGTAAGCACAGACTCCCATGCCATCGTATCAGGCCAGTCCTTTGTATCAAAGCCATCACGGATACATCTGCTGTAGTAGTCCAGCTTGTTTCGTATCGGCGAATCATCTGTGAATCTTGCATCATCATAAATGCCGTTAATATAATTGTCTATCGCGGTTCCGAATATTTCAGAGCGGTCCTCTGTTGCAAAGGTCATGCCGTAGGAATCAATGAAATACCCAGATATGTGGTTCGATGGATCATCCGGATTGTAGTTTGCGTAGCTATCATCATAAGAGAAGCTGTCAGGGTTAAAGCTGTTCCATTTCCCCTCAGAAAACTCGCTCTTTTCATCGTAGGTGTGTATGAATGTAAGCCTCTGGTCAATCAGATGGGAAATCTCATGGCCTACAGTGTAGCTGAAATCCCAGCTGTAGTTGCAGTTTAGAACTATTACATTGTGGTTGTTTATTATATTTACGAATCCACTTGGCTCATTTATCATATCTGAGTGGCCTGATGAAATATCACCGCACAGATAGATTCGCATGCCTCTTATATCGCCATAACACAGCTGTGTGAAAAAGTCATCAGGGAAACAGTCAAGTATTTCCTCAAGCGAATCCAGAGCAATCGACAGCTTATCCTTGTTCTTGAATTGATGGATATCGTAGTAATCAATTCTCTTTGGCACCTCAGGCCCGAAATATATGGAAAAGCCGTATTTCTGTTCAAGGGCTGTGATACGTGCATTTATGTCGGATAAATCACCCCAGTCATATGAAGCGGTGTCGGGGATCAGAGTGACCTCATCGCCGTATGTATTGTAGTCAGAATCCTTCCCGGCCTCTTCCATAGCCTCCTGATTTTCATCGGTACTGTCAGATGGGTCTATGGCAGAATATGGGGATACATATGAGCCATCATCGCGTAAGGCCTGTAGCAGTGTATCACAGTCATTGTATGACGTGATTTCGGCTTTGCTGTCATTCTTGCCCTTGTCGAGTGACCAGATGAGAATTTCCGGGTTGCACTGCGCTGTGTACAAAAGCATCATCACACAGTTTGCATCAGGCAGATATACCGAGTTGGCAGAACAGTAGGTCTTGGTATCGGCTGCCGCAGAGTCGGATGAGCTGTCGGACATTTTGCCTGTGCTTCGTGTTGCCAGGTTGTATGAAAAGGATGAACTGACACCGGTGGCGGGTGAATATTTATAGTAACTGATGATGTTGTCCGAGGATAAATCCTGGCATCGTATGAGCATGTCACCATCCTCTGCAAAAGTCACATCCACCACATCCGGCAGTGAAAAAAAGCTGTTTTCTCCATCGGATGAATGATAGTTCCAAATATTGTTGGCCGTATCTGCCTCGATTACAAAGCCCTTTGAGTCGACACATGACATGGAAAAACTTTGTCCTTCGTAGGTTGAAAGCACTGTGTTATCGTCAAGCCTTATATCAGAGACTGCATATTTGTAGGTATCGGGTGTGACACCTGACACGAGAGCATATTTTCCGTCAGCGGAGGTGGCAATCTGTGAGACATCATAATAATTGCCGGGATTCGGCACATCGCCATCATCAGAATCTGATGTATCGCAATTGCCATCATAGTCCTCAGGATTATATTTGCAGGTTTTTATCTCCTTTAAATCCTTATCATAGATTGTTGCCCTGCCGGCATCGGAATTAATGAGCCAGAGTCGGTCACCTTTTATCATGTAGTCATCACAGTCGGTTTTGTCGTGAGTGAGGCTTGCCGTGATTTCATTGGACCAGGGATTATATACATCAAATGAATACTTAACGGATTGATCATCGGTCTCTATGATGGAATTATTGTAGCTGCCCTGTCCTACCATAAGGATGTTATCACCAAACTGTCTTGTATCATTGTACGGCTGCCCCTCAAAGGCGACATTGTGCAGGATAGACAGATTGCTGCTTCCTTTAACACTTGTGGTATCCTCCCAAAACGCAGGTGATTTGTGCAGAATAGCCTGCTTTTGTGCGGGACTCTTAAATAGATAAGAGACATCCGAAAAAGAGCAGGCTGTCATGGAGATTGCACTGAAAAATACCAGCGAATATGTAATTAAAGTGGTTACATGTTTGCGTTTGAACAATTTTGACTCCTTTGGAAGGTGGTGTATATGCAGGCTATTCCTCAGCAGCATGTGCGGTGGAAACTCGTGCAGTAGATTCTCTTTCAATCAGCATCGGACGTAGCTGTGTGCGGCTGATTGGAATATGGTGAATGAGCGAATTCAATATAATATATGCACAGCGGCCCAGATCATTACGCTCCTGTCTGATAGTGGTAAGAGGAGGGGTAAGGGCTGCGGCAAACTTGACATCGTCAAAGCCTACCACACTTATATCATTTGGCACATTGAAGCCGTGCAGCTGGCACTCTAAGATAACACCCTTTGCAATAGTGTCGCTTCCGCAGAGGATAGCGGTGGCACCTGCTGCAATAAAATTTGAAACGTAATACTGTGCGGTTTCAGGAATATAGTAGCCGTGTCCCATGAGCTCCGGGTAGATTTCAAGACCGGCATCGCGCATAGAGTTTTCAAAGGCTTCCTGACGCTGATCTGAAACCAGGGAAAAAAGAGAACCATTGATAAAGGCAATCTTTTTATGACCCAGATTGTGCAGATGCTTTACAGCCATGTCAATGCCCTCGTAGCTGTCGGTGCCTACATAGGCTACATTGGGATTGTTTTCTATATAGTTATCAAACAAAACGGTAGGCATTGTAGTATTTTTGAGCTGCTGCATCCATTCATCGTGAAGAGCAAAACCTACCAGAAATGCGCCACAATAGCCATTCTTTAATATATATGTATCATATTTTTCTTCTGCCTGAAGCTGAGGTGTGACAGGGATGATGTCCACGTCCCATTTGTGCTTAAAAGCATTCTGTTTGAAACCAAGCACTACATCATATCCGAACTCATCGATAGACTCGTAGTTCATATTTTCAATAAACAGAGCCAGCTTGCGGTTTTCTATCTTTCTGGAGCGCTTTGTGCTGTAGCCCATTTCGACAGCAGTGTCTAAAACTGTCAGACGAAGCTCCTCACTTATATCGCTGGCACCATTTAATCCCTTTGAAACAGTGCTGATTGACACGCCCAGCCGGGCGGCAATATCCTTAATAGTAGCCATAGTATTTGTCCTTTCTTATGTGATAATTAAATTATACATTTACTATCAGAAATAGGCAATATTTTCTGTAATAAATTTTTCGAAAAAAATCTTTGAAACTGTGGTAATAACTACCAAAAAATGAATGTAAATTACGTGAAAAATGGCAAAAATGAGTTTAAAACCACTAAAAGATTGACAAATCTGACAATAGGAAATAAAATAATCTCAGATACGAAAAAATAGAAAATTTTAGGAAAGAGGAATGGTAATTTGGAGGCCAGAGAAAATCTCAGAGGCTCCGGAATACTTCTTTCAATCTCGAGTCTGCCGTCACCATATGGTATAGGTACTCTTGGGAGAGAGGCTTACAATTTTGTTGATCTCCTTGGTGATTTGAAACAGAAGTACTGGCAGGTTCTTCCGGTTGGCCCCACCATATTTGGCGATAGTCCATATCAGCCATCATCAGGCTGTGCGGGCAATATCTATTTCATAGATTTAGATAAGCTGGTAGATGAGGGGCTGTTAGAGAAGGAAGAGATCCTGGGGTATAACTGGGGCACAGACGAATCAGAAATTGATTATGCAGCATTGCATCAGAACAGATGCAAGATTTTACAAAAAGCGTTTGAAAGATTTGATACAAATGCACAAGATTTTCAGAATTTTGTAAAAAAACAGTCGGAGTGGCTTGAGCAATATGCACTATTTATGGCACTGAAAACCGACAATTTATACAAAAATTGGAGCGAGTGGCCAAGTGAGTATAGAAATCCGCAAACGGTTGCGCTTGAAAAGTACCAAAAAAAGAATTATAATACAATTACTTTTTGGAAGTTCTGTCAATATAAATTCTTCGAGCAATGGGAGGATTTAAAAAATTATGCTAACTCAAAAGGAGTCTACATAATAGGCGATATCTCATTCTATGTAGGATATGACAGTGTGGATGTGTGGGCAGAGAGACAACTCTTTATGATGAGCGCAAACGATACACCAGAGTATGTTGCAGCTGCCGGTCCTGATAAGTATTCAGAGAGCGGACAGGTGTGGGGCAATCCGATGTATGACTGGGATGCCATGAAGGAGGACAACTTCTCATGGTGGAGAAAGCGAATGCGTGTATGCAGAGAACTTTTTGATATTGTCAGGATTGATCATTTCGCAGGAATTGTGAAAGCATATGCGGTACCGTACGGACAGGATAAGAGCCTATCCGGGAAATGGTTCAAGGGACCGGGACGCAGGCTTGTCAATGCAATTAACGAAGAGCTTGAAGGGGTTAATGTAGTGGCTGATGATTATACATCAGCAAGCCTTTTACCGGGAGTGAAAAAGCTCCTTGCAAAATCGGGCTGGATGGGAACTAAGGTCATGATGTTCGCTTTTGATGGTGATCCGACAAACGAATATCTGCCACACAATTATACCGATTCACATGTAGTTGCATATATTGGCACACATGACAATGAGACGATAGTTGGTTCATTCAGTGACAAGACAGATTATGAGCTTGCTTATCTGTATGAGTATCTGAATATTGAAAATAAATCACAGGTTCCAAATGCTCTTATCAGGGAGCTGTATCACAGCACCGCAGAGCTGGCGATAGTCCAGATGCAGGATATATTAGAGCTTGGAAATGAGGCGAGGATGAATTATCCTTCGACAGTCGGACATAACTGGAGATGGCGTATGACAAGTAAGCCACACAGATTGGACAACGAAAAGATAGCCTGGATTAGAAACATTGCGGTGGTTTACCGCAGATAATTAATTTGATATAAGTTGCACGGCAATTTATATATATACTTTTTTACATTTTATATTCAAAAAGGAGAGGAAGATATGAAGAAGAAAGTATTAGCATCTTTACTTTGCGCTTCTATGGTAGCAACAATGTTTGCTGGATGCGGAAGCGACAACGGAGGAAATGGAACAGAGAAAGCCGACAAGAAGGACGGCGGTAAGGAGACCATTACAGTAATGGGACCTGCAGAGGATTTAGACGATGCACAGGGCGCTTGGCTTAAGACAGAGTGCGAGGCATTCGCTAAGGCAAATCCTGATTTCAACATCGAGTTCAAGTATGTTACATCATCTGAGTCAGACGCAAAGGATGTTGTTACAAAGGATCCTAAGGCAGCAGCTGATGTTTACATGTTTGCAAACGATCAGCTTGAGCCATTAATTAAGGCAGATGCTATTGCCAAGTTAGGCGGAGATACAGCAGAGTATGTTAAGTCATCTAACTCAGAGGCTATGGCTGCAACAGTTACATATGATGGAGACATCTACGCAGTTCCTTATACATCAAACACATGGTTCATGTACTATGACAAGAGAGTCTTCTCTGAGGATGATGTAAAGAGCCTTGATACAATGCTTACAAAGGGTAAGGTTTCATTCCCATTTGATAATGGCTGGTATCTCAATGCATTCTATGCAGCAAACGGATGTACAATCTTTGGAGATGGAACAGACAAGGCTGCCGGATATGACTTCGGTGGAGATAAGGGTACAGCAGTTACAAACTACATCGTAGATTTATTTGCAAATCCCAACTTTGTAATGGATAACAATGAGGGATCACTTGGTCTTGCTGGACTTAAAGATGGTTCTATCAACGCTTACTTCAATGGTAACTGGAACTATGACAAAGTTAAAGAGGCACTTGGTGAGGAGAACGTTGGTGTTGCAGCTCTTCCTACAATCAATATTGGTGGAAAAGACTGCCAGTTAAAGGCATTCTTAGGATCTAAGGCTATCGGTGTTAACCCTAACTGCAAGAACCAGGAAGTAGCAGTTAAGCTTGCAGCATTCCTTGGCAGCGAGGACGCACAGCTTGCTCACTTCAAGTTAAGAGGACAGGCTCCTGTAAACAAAAATCTTGCAACAAACGAGGAAATCGCAGCTGATCCTGTAGCAGCAGCTATGGCTAAGGTTTCAACTGATTGTTCAGTAGCACAGCCTATCATTGATATGTCAGGTTACTGGGATGCAGCTACACCATTCGGTGATGCTTTCCAGAACGGTGCAGAAGGCCAGATTACAAAGGACAATGCAGCTCAGAAGACAGAGGACTTCAATACTCAGCTTAATGATTCTCTTAAATAATTAAGTAGATCAGATTATGATTCCAAGGTTCCGGGTAGCCGGGATCTTGGAATAAATTAGTTTAAAGGATTGGCATATATAATGCATGCCAGGAGGAAAAGTATGATAGGAGCAAACAAAAAGAAAAAAGTTTCGGAATTTGCTACTCCGTATACTGTTGGCAATGCCCTAACAAAAGGCGGAGCTACAGTTAAGCTATCGGCACTTGTAATGGGTCTTGCCAATATAGCTCATAAGCAGATCGTAAAAGGTCTGATTTTTCTTGCTATAGAGATTGCATATATAGCATATATGGTTAACGCTGGTGCTTATTACATTTCCATGCTGCCTTCACTTGGCTGGAGAAAGCAGGAAGAGGTATTTAATGAGCAGAAGCAGATTTATGAATATGTTGCGGGCGACCAGTCAGTATTATTACTGTTATATGGCGTCATAACAATTGCCATCACAGTATTATTTATTTACATGTGGTGCGAGAATTTAAAGAGCGGATATAAGGCAGAATGCCTTTCAAAAGCTGGAAAAGAAATCAATTCTTTTGGCAAAGATGTCAAGGATTTATTTGATAAAAACCTACATAAGACACTTATGTTTCTCCCACTTATGGGAATATTTGTTTTTACCGTTTTACCATTGCTGTTCATGATTCCAATGGCCTTTACAAATTATTCGGTAAAGGGTGATCATCTGGTATTGTTCGACTGGACAGGCTTCGCCTCATTCGGACAGGTGCTTGGACTTGGTGGTAAGCTTGGTAAGATATTCTGGAGAGTACTTGGATGGACAATCTGCTGGGCTGTATTTGCAACCTTCCTTTGTAACTTCCTTGGACTCATTCTTGCTATCGTTATCAATCGTAAAGAGACACATTGCAAGGCTTTCTGGCGTACATGCTTTGTTATCTCAATTGCGGTACCGCAGTTCGTATCACTCCTTGTAATGAGACAGATGTTCCAGCCACAGGGTGCTGTTAATAACCTGCTTTTGGAGTGGGGCTGGATAGATAACCCGCTTCCATTCTGGACCAATACGATGTGGGCGAGAGTTTCTGTTATTCTCATCAACTGCTGGGTAGGTATTCCGTATACTATGCTTCAGGTTACAGGTGTATTACAGAATGTGCCTTCAGAGCTTTATGAGGCTGCAAAGATTGATGGTGCAAACGCAGCACAGATCTTCTTTAAGATCACACTCCCATATATCATGTTTATCATGGGACCATATATCATCACACAGTTTACCGGAAATATCAACAACTTCAACGTTATCTACCTGTTATCAGCAGGAAAGCCTACACCTGTCGGAGACAGTGCAGGAAAGACGGACCTTCTGGTTACGTGGTTGTACAAGCTGACTATTGATAATCAGGAGTACAATATCGGTGCCGTTATCGGTATCCTCACATTCGTTGTACTTTCTATCGTAGCGCTTGTTACATACAGAAATACAAAATCATACAAGGATGAGGAGGGATTCATGTAATGAGTAGTGTAGCAAAAGCAAAAAGACCTATGTCTGCCGGACGTGCTAAGAAAGTAGCAAAGAATTCCCTTGTTCATATCATTCTTGGAATACTTGCTGTAGTATGGCTGTTCCCGATTTTCTGGATTATTATGACAAGCTTTAGAGCTGAGAGTGGTGCTTATACAAAGTACTTCTTCCCACATAGCCTTACATTTAGCAACTATACGAGACTGTTCACAGAGACTACACTGTTGAACTTCCCGAGAGCATTTTTTAATACACTGTTTATATCAGTGTTCTCATGCATCATTTCAACAGTATTTGTACTTTCTGTTGCGTATTGTATGTCACGACTGAGATTTAAGATGCGTAAGCCTTTCATGAATCTGGCTATGATTCTTGGATTGTTCCCGGCTTTCATGTCAATGGTTGCCGTATACTTTATCTTAAAGGCTATCGGACTTACAGAGGGTAGCGTACTTCGTCTTTCACTGATCCTCATATACTCAGCAGGATCGGGAGTAGGCTTCTATATCGCAAAGGGATTCTTTGATACTGTGCCTAAGTCTCTTACAGAGGCTGCCATCCTTGACGGATGTACACAGTTTCAGGTATTTTACAAGGTTATCCTGCCACTCAGTAAGCCAATCGTAGTATATACAGTACTTACAGCATTCCTTGCTCCATGGCTTGATTTCGTATTTGTAAGGGTTATCGTTGGTCCAAACGACAAGTATTGGACAGTATCTCTTCTCCTTTACAACATGCTTGAGAAAGAGTTTATAAACGGATGGTTCACAAGATGGGCTGCTGCTGCAGTTATTGTATCAATACCTATCTCAATACTTTTCGTTATCATGCAGAGATTCTACGTGGATGGACTTACAGGAGCTGTCAAAGGCTAATTTGGTTTTATTTAGGCCGCTGCACTTTTGTGCGGCGGCTTTTGGTTTATATAGATGGCAAATTTTGGGGTGTGTGGCAAACTTAGCACTTTCAGGTTGTGTGGTGCCGGCATGGCACACAGTATATTCCTCAGGAAAATATGAAGTCAGCCACGGGCTTTCTTCGCTGCTTGGATTTGGAGAGATGAGGTGTGTGGCTTGTTTGTGGGGCATGGTACCCCGTGGCAGTTCATATTTTTCTTCGGAACACACTGTGTACCCTCCGGCCGGAGGGTACCGTGTGCTAAGTTTGTTGCTACCTTGTGAAAGATGTGAGAATGTGTGTAGTGATTTTGTAGATACAAATTTGCTCAGAATTTAGTTAAGAAAAGGAGTGCGTATGATTAATAATAAAATAGGCGGCCACAACATGGTCGGCAGGGCTGTGAATAGATTGGCGGGCAGGTTGACTGCTGTGGTATTGACAGCAGCTATGGCGGTGTCGATGCTTGCTGGATGTGCTGCGGGTGGAAAGAATACCGAGACGGCAGCAAAGAAGGAGTACAAGCCTTCTGCTATGGAGCAGATGAATGCGAAAAATGATCCTAATGTGATTCAGGACAATTACAGAACCTGCTATGAGGTGTTCGTATACAGCTTTTTTGACAGTGACGGTGACGGCATTGGGGATTTAAAGGGACTTACAGAGAAGCTTGACTATATCGAGGGACTTGGCTGCAATGAAATCTGGATGATGCCTATTATGCCTTCTCCTTCATACCACAAGTATGATATTACGGATTATATGAATATTGACAAGCAGTATGGTACTCTGGATGATTTTGATGCGCTTATTACGGAGTGTCACAAGCGAAACATCAATGTGATTATTGACTTTGTAATAAATCACACATCTAACGAGCATCCGTGGTTTAAGGCGGCTGCAGATTATATCAAGTCGCTTCCTGATGGGGCAGAGCCGGATTCTTCGGAATGTCCTTATGTTGATTACTATAATTTTAGCAAAACCAATACCGGAGGCTACAACCAGCTGCCGGGCACGAATTGGTATTACGAGTCACAGTTTGTAGACAGCATGCCTGACCTTAACCTGCAGAGCGAAGCTGTAAGAGGGGAGATTGACAAGGTTACATCCTTCTGGCTTGACCGCGGCGTAGATGGCTTTAGACTGGATGCTGTGATTTATTACAATAATAATAACCAGACCGAGACTATAGATGACCTCACATGGCTTGTAAACAATGTGAAGAGCAAAAAGGCCGATGCTTATATGGTTGGTGAGGGCTGGACTACATACAGAGAGTATGCGAAGTACTATAAGAGTGGAATTGACAGTATGTTCAACTTTGATTTTTCACAGCAGGATGGATATATTGGAAAGGTGTTAAATGGTGCAGCAAATCATGGTGCCAGCACATACGGCAATGCTTTGGTTGATGTGGAAAATGAGATAAAGAAGTATACAGACTCATACATTGATGCACCTTTTTATACAAATCATGATATGGGACGCAGCGCAGGATATTACAACGGAGATAATGCCGAGGAGAAAACCAAGATGGCACAGGCTATGAATCTTCTTATGCCCGGAAATGCTTTTCTGTATTATGGAGAGGAAATCGGCATGAGAGGCACAGCCAATGATGAGACGAAGCGTCTTGCCATGAGATGGAGCGGGGATTCAAAAGCTAAGGGAATGTGTGTGGGACCTCAGAATGCAGAAGAAACCGAGCAGACATATGATACCCTAGATAAGCAGATGGAGGATCCATACTCTATTTACAACTTTGTGAAGCAGACAATATCAATAAGAAATGCTTTCCCGGAGATAGCACGAGGTACAAATACCTTTGAAAAGGATCTGTCAAATGATAATGTGTGTATATTCACAAGAGAGTACAATGGTGAGAAAGCAGTGCTTATATTTAATCCATCAAAGGATGAAGCAAGTGTGGATGTGTCATCGCTTGGAGTAAATGATGCTGTTGCAATGCTTCAGACTACAAAGAAAGCACCGTCATATAAGGATGGAACGGCAAAGCTGCCGGCGTATTCGGTGCTTGTTTTGAAGTAAAAAATAGTTGATGAGAATAAAAATTTAATAGTTTAAAGGAATTTGAAGAAGAAATATGAAAAACCGCCCGACTGGGCGGTTTTTTCAGCTATACCATTTCATGAAGCATATCCACAATCACTTCTCTGCAATGAGCTCCGAGATGCTTTTGTTCATCTTTACTGAGTGCTGCCGGATCAATAGGAGTGCCGTATTGGATAACCACATGCCTCTTTTTGACCCATGGAAGGTGATCCTCGAATATTTCATTTGTTCCCATGATTGCCATTGGCACTATCTTGCATTTGCTCTTTGTGGCAATCTTGAAAGTACCTTCTTTGAAAGACTGTACCTCTGTCAGGTCATCTTTGTTTTTGCAGCGTGTGCCCTCAGGAAATACACATATGCTGATGCCGGATTTGACCTGATCTATGGCTGCAAGCACGACCTTTAGTCCCTGCTTGATGTCATCGCGGTCCAAAAACAGGCAGTGTAGGCGCTTCATCCAGAGACCCAACACCGGTATTTTTGTGATGCTCTGCTTTGAGATGTAGCCGGTCAGGTGTGGACATCTGGAGTAGGTGATTATGATGTCAAAGAAACTACGGTGATTTCCTATATATAGTACAGCCTCGTCCTTTGGCACATTTTCCTCCCCTATAAATTCAATGTCTGCTCCGCTTAGGAATATGATGACACGGAAAGCCCACTGTACCAGGCGAAGCTGTGCCATATCGGCCCATGCCGGGGCAAATTTGTGTATTATCCACATGGCTCCGAGCACCGGAAGACCGAGCAGCAGATAGAAAAATACGAATATTACGATTAAAACTGAACGCATATTTGACCTCTCTTTTTCATAATATAAAATGTAATGTAACTATTCAGAACCATTGAGAATAAAAAAGCTGATGCGTCATGCTTGCATGTAAGCAACAGCTTTTTGGTTCTAAAGGTGGTTTCGAATAATTACTGATATTATATCATATCGTAAGCGATATGATAAGAAAGAGAGGAAAAAATGTCAGAAAAATTGAGGAAATTTCTGGTGATGGCTGCAGGTGTGCTTGTTATATTGGAAACGACAGTGATTTCGGGCTGCCGCGCAAATATTTCAGGCACGGAGAGTGACAGGATGGTTGAGTACACGGTGATCTGCGGGGATGAAATCCCGGAGGAGTTTAAAAAGCAGATAAATGAAAACAAGGCAAAGGCGATGAAGCTGACGTACAAGGATGATGAATATTTATACATAGCGGAAGGCTTTGGCACAAAGGAGACAGGTGGCTACAGTATTACGGTTAACCAGTTTTATGTTAAGGATAAGGCAATGTATTTTGATACGCGTCTGATAGCCCCGGATAAGGGCGAGAAGGTCAGCAATCAGGCGAGTTATCCGTATATAGTAATAAAGACGGAATTGAGTGAAATGCCTGTTGTGTTTGAGTGAAAATTTCGTAAATTGTGTTAAAAGTTGCGAAAAAACTGACAATCAGTACTAATGCCCTATTGCTATCACTGCGATACTTTGCTATAGTAAAGTTACTAGATATTGTGGTGACATATTTATATATTCAAATATATTGATTGATATAATTGTTGATTAATTTGACCTGTTTTATATTTATACAGAGATTGATTTCATATATATGACACCGTCGTTACAATACTGGTTACCATGAGGACTATAGTTATGTGCCAGTGGGCATATCCACAATAAGGAGGCTTAAAATGGAACAGACAGAAATTAGAAAAGTCAGAGCATCGATTCACCAGCAGTGTGGCAACAGGGTAAAAATCCAGCAGGATCTTGGCCGCAACAAGGTTGACATTCAGGAGGGTGTTATTCAGCAGGCATACCCAAGTGTGTTTACGGTTCTGATAGATGATGAATTTGAGCAGAATCCGCCACAGCTCTTATCTTTCACCTACACTGATGTGATTACAAAAGATATAAGGATGCAGCTTTGCTAGTATCTAGTATCATGAAGTAAAGATGTTACATCTTTATTATAATGATCATGAATTTAAATATTTGCATCTGCATAAAGTTACTCCATCTTGAATATGTATTTTATATACATATTTGAAGTGGGGTATTTTTTATGGAATTAATTACACAAAAAATCAGACAGTGCATAGAAAAGGTAAAGGATATGTCGCAGATTGGCTTCGACAGGGATTATGTCATAAAGGACAATAAGCCTGATGTTTCCAAAGTGGTTTGTCAGAACGGGCAGGTAAAGATTGACGAGATAAAAGCGTCAGGCGAGAATATCTGGCTGAGTGGAAGCATTGAATTTGAAGTGCTGTATACGAGAGAGGAAGTTTTTGAAGGCGATGAGCCGGAGGAAAATATCGGCGGAAACAGAGTGGAGCATATAAAGGATGCAATACCGTTTCAGGAGAAGCTTGTTCTTCAAGGAGTCTGCGAGAAGGATACGGTTCGTGTGTATACCGGGCTTGATGAGCTTACGGTTGGGGTTATCAATTCGCGAAAACTCTCGGTCAGAGGCATTATAAGCGTGGAGCTTTATGGAGAGAAGGAAGAAAATCTTGAGGTTGCACAAAGGATTGATGACAAGGACGTGGAGCAGCTTATGGGGCAGATGAAGGTGCTTAAGCTTGACAGTGTTGTAAGGGATATTGTCAGAATTAAAAATGTCGTCACCTTGCCAAAGACCAAGCCGAATATATGCAAGCTCATATCAAGTCTTGTTGATATGAGAAATCTGGAGTATACATACGAGCGTGACCATATCACACTGACAGGCGAGTGCCATGCGTGTATAGTGTATCTGAGTGAAGAACAGGAAATTTGCTGCTTTGAGGTGCAGGAGGGATTTTCAAATGAAATACGCTGCGAGGGTGATGATGCCGGAAATATTGCCTGGCTTCGCACACAGCCTGCCATGCATCAGGTTGAGGCGGAAAATGATTACGACGGAGAGCTCAGGCAGCTTTCGATTGAGGCAGCGCTTGCGGTGGATGGAAAGGTCTGGAGTGAGGAAACAGTAGAGGTGCTCAATGACATGTACAGCGTATCATGTCCGGTAAAACCTGTATTTGAAAATATGAAGGTATGCAGCCTTCTTATGAAAAATGACACAAAATGCCGTATTTTGGAGCAGTTGTACAGAGAAAACAGCAAAAAGAGAATTTTAAGAATATGCGGTACAAAGACGCAGGCCGCTATTGCACAGATAAAAAATGCAGACACAGGAATTATTGTGTCAGGTGTATTGCAGGTGAACTGTGTGAATATTGTGGAGGATGATGGCTGTCCGATAGAGATGCATACAGACTCTGTGCCGTTTGAACAGTTTGTTGAGATACCCGGCATGGATGCCAACACCTGCTGCGAGGTAAATCTGCAGGTAGACCAGGTGCAGGTCAATCTGCTCGACAACAGCGAATATGAAATTAAGGGTGTTGTCAGCATAAACGCTATTGCCCTGCAGCAGGATGAAGTGTCAGTCATAATATCGGTGGAGCAGGAAAAAACAGCGTCTGATACTGAAGAGGAAGCAGCTCTGGTTGGCTATATAGTGCAGAAGGATGATAAAATGTGGGACATTGCAAAAAGATACCGCACCACTGTTGAAAACATAATGGAAATAAATGCTCTGACATCAGATAGCATCAAACCTGATGATAGACTTATAATAGCGCGCATGTGAATCATAAATTAGTGGCAAAATACCTTTTGACCTTTTAATCATATCATTATATAAAATGTGGAAAATTCTGTAAATTTACAAAAAGATGTGGAAAAAAGATTCATTTTGTGCGATAATATATCCGAATGTATATTGAACATAAATTGTGGAAGGAAAGGTCAATCTGACCGTCGTATTACAGGAGGAATAAAATGAATCAGAAATGGACACGTGCTATATGTACTGTGTTAACATCGGCACTCGTTTTTACAGGACCGGCAGTAGAGGGCACTACATTTAGCGGATACATAAACAGTGGACTTGAGAAGGTATATGCCAAGACACAGAAGCAGAAGGATGCAGAGAAGAAGAAGTCACAGGCTGAGCAGGATCTCAAGGATAAGAAGAATGAGATTAATGGTCTAAAGGATCAGCAGCAGACTACTGCTGATGATATAAAGAATAAATCCGCAAAGCTTGATGAGATTCTTGCAGCACAAAAGAAGCTTCAGAAAGATATCACAAGCAAACAGGCAGAGATAGAGCAGAATCAGAAGGATCTTGCAGCAGCTCAGGAAAAGCAGCAGGAGCAGTATGACGCCATGAAGAAGCGTATACAGTTCATGTATGAAAACAGCGCTGAGGACAATATCTGGACAGCAATTATTGAGTCAAATGGTATCACAGATATGCTCAATCGTATAGAGTACGTGTCAGATGTATATGATTCGGATCGTGCTCTTATGGATTCTTATCAGGCAGCAGTTGAGCAGGTGAAGGAGATTGGTACTAAGCTTGACAAAGACATGAATGAGCTCACAGCCATGCAGGATGACTATGAGAAGCAGCAGGCAGATGTCGAGGCGGCTATAGTAGCTCTTGAAAATCAGAAGGAGCAGTATGCAAGCCAGATAGCTCAGGCACAGCAGCAGGCAGATAATTATCAGAATATCATTACGGCACAGGGCAAAATCATTCAGGAGCAGGAAGCAGCGGCAGCAGCTGCAGCCGCTGCCAGAGCGAACAGCTCATCAAGCAGTCCAAGCTATGATGGTGGTGGAGCCGGTAAGGGCGGAAGTATTGCCAGTGACTATGCAGCAGGCGGTGGAAAGAACCCGGGTGCTTCAACAGGAGTTTCAGGAAGCTCTGTAGTATCATACGCTATGCAGTTTGTGGGCAATCCATATGTATGGGGTGGAAACAGTCTTACAAACGGTGTAGACTGTTCAGGCTTTGTACATGAGGTATATGCACATTTTGGTATCAGCACACCGAGATATTCACAGACATTTAAGTCTGTGGGACAGGCCGTATCCTTCGATAATATACAGCCGGGAGACGTAGTGGTATATCCGGGACATGTAGCTATATATGCAGGTGGTGGTGTTATAGTGGAGGCACAGTCCACAAAGGCAGGAATCACAGCAAACAGAAGCGTACAGTGTCATACAATACTTGCTATACGGCGTCTTGTATAGGATGGTTAGGAGCCGATAAGTATATTTATTATACTTACCGGCTCTTTTTTTTATCACAAAGAGCTGAATGGTTACCAATAAAGTAAGGGGCGTAAGACGCGGACATGCCTCCAGATGCAAGGGGCTCTCAATAAGCGACTAGCGGAGCTGTTTAGAGTCTGTAGAATTATGCACATGGAACACAGAAATGTCCTGCCATGGACGGCAGGGCAAGGTGTTATGCGCCATGGACGGCGCATAAAAGCCGGTTTCGTCGAGCATAGAAAACCATATAGGCATAATTCGTACAGCCTCTTGACAGCATAGCGTTAGCGTATTGAGAGCCCCTTGCGGTTGGTGGCATGTCCGTGTCTTACGCCACGAACCAATGTTAGTAACCGGCAACAAACTCATTGTAATAAATAATAGCAATTTCCATCCATAAGGTGTATTATAGAGATAGACGGCACCAATTCGCACAAAACGAACTAGCAAGCCTGTAAATAAAGTAAGAAAAGCAGGAGGAACAAGCCATGCAGATGGAACAATTACAAAAAGACATGATTGCAGCAATGAAAGCAAGAGACAAGGTAAGAAAGGATGCTATATCCTCACTTGTATCGGCAGCCAAAAAGGCGGCAATAGATGAGGGCTGCAGAGACAATATACCGGAGGAGCTTGTCAACAAGGTCATCCTTAAGGAAATGAAATCCGTGAAGGAGCAGATTGACACATGCCCTGCCACAAGAACAGATCTGCTTGATGAGTACAATACCAGATATGCAATCTTTGAGGAGTACGCTCCTGCAATGATGTCGGCAGAAGAGGTAGAAAAGGAGCTCACAGAGCAGTTTTCGGATGTAATCGCAACAGGAAACAAAGGACAGATAATGAAGGCAGTCATGCCGCATTTCAAGGGCAAGGCTGACGGAAAGGTCATAAATCAGGTGGTTGCAAAGCTTTGCGCAAAATAAGAAAACACATCACAACAATTATACTTGCAGTGCTGGCTGTCATAGCCGGCGTGTATGCATATAATTATCATGATATGAAGCAGAATATTGTATACAATGAGCATCTGGAAGACGTGGCTGTTAACGTGAATGGGAAAGAGCTGACATTGCGCGATATGGCATTTTATGTGGCATATGAGGAGATGAATGTCGAGAAGCAGGCTCTTGTGTATGATTCCGATAATCCAAACAAGTATTGGAATATCCACACAAACGGTGAATTTGTCCGTGTTGCAGCGCGCAAAGCAGCTATGTCCATGGCCATTCACGATGAGATTTTTTATGAGATGGCCAAAAAAGAGAGCATTACACTTACTGACGACGAGAAAGCAGCTTTGAAAAATTCCGAGAAGGACTTCTGGTATGATTTGTCTGATATAGATGGTGCAAAGAAGCTTGGAGTCGAAAAAAAGGATATTTATTCGTCCATGGAAAAGTCTGCAATAGCCCGGAAATACCAGGAAATATATGCAGGGCTTGACAATGCCGATATAACGGATTATGATTTCTCGGGAGGCAGATATGAGAAGCTGCTGGAGAAAAATAACTATAAAATAAAAGAAAAAGTGTGGAAAAGAGTCGATATGGGAAACGTTACTCTTGATCACTAGAAAGAAGATTTTATGTCAACAAAAATTGGAAGAAATGACCCTTGCTGGTGTGGCAGCGGAAAGAAATATAAGACCTGTCATGCGGCATTTGATATGAAGCTTGAAAAGCTTGCTGAGGCACATCATAAGATACCGAGCCATTCAATCATTAAGACACCTGACCAGATAGCGGGAATCAAGGAGAGCGCCAAGATAAATGTCGCAGTGCTCGACTACATAGGAGAGCATATCCATGAGGGTATGAACACAGCAGAGATTGATAAAATAGTCTATGATATGACCACCAGCATGGGCGGCATCCCTGCACCGCTCAACTATGAGGGTTATCCTTACAGCGTATGTACATCGGTAAATGAGCAGGTTTGTCACGGATTTCCTTCAAAGGACGTCATCTTAAAGGATGGTGACATCATAAATGTAGACTGTTCTACAATTTTAAACGGATATTTTTCGGATTCATCAAGAATGTACTGTATCGGAAATGTAAGCCCTGAAAAGAAAAAGCTCGTTGAAGTCACAAAGGAGTGTGTGGAGCTTGGACTCAAAGAGGTAAAGCCGTGGGGCTTCCTCGGAGATATGGGACAGGCGGTGCACGACCATGCATTTGCAAACGGTTACACAGTAGTGCGTGAAATCGGTGGACACGGAGTGGGACTTGAATTTCACGAGGATCCGTGGGTAGGCTACAACACCAAGCGCGGCACCGACATGGTCATGGCACCAGGCATGATATTTACCATCGAGCCAATGGTCAACATGGGCAAGGCCGATATCTACGTAGATGACAAGAACAACTGGGAAGTATACACCGACGATGGACTTCCATCAGCCCAGTGGGAAATCATGGTGCTCGTCACAGAGGATGGCCATGAGGTGCTGAGCTGGTAAACCGGTAAGTATTACGAGAGTGCCTTTATAAAAGGATATTATTTCATAGGTGATAACATTATAAAGGGCGTGTGAAAAACGAAGGTTTTTCACAC
>OGPL01001721.1_pt1 | contig 18932 bp, 17 predicted proteins | sample 1552901 | NCBI WGS metagenome assembly OGPL01 (sample SAMEA2580244, study PRJEB22360) | human gut metagenome | biome: human gut; feature: human-associated habitat; material: faeces | place: Denmark | collected 2008/2010 | reverse complement strand
TGTACTTATTGCAAATGCGGACAAAGGCATTTGTGTTTTATTGGCTATCTTTTGTGTTTTTGGGACGATTCCATTTGGGTTTGTGATTGCCGTAATAGTTGAATATTTCTGCGCATTAAAGGACTTCAAAAATCGTAAGGCAGAGCTGAAAGAAGAAATTGACAGAGACGAAACGGAGGATGTAAAATGACATTAGAATATATGATTTTATTCTTCGGATTCATAATCAGCGAAATCATGGTGGGGTGTCAGACAATGCAAGATAATAATACAGTAATAGAAATAATAAAGGTGGCTATACCGGCGGTTGTCACCTTTATTGGCGGCTTTCTTATTGCCAGAAAAGGAAAAATTGACGAAAATACAGAAGCACTAAATGAACTTATAAAGCAGCTTGGCTTGAATGACGAAGAAACTCTTAAACATGGGCTATCAGCACAATATAATAATGTGATGGAAAGTATTGGAAGAGGCGGTAAAGCATCATTGACTGAACAGCATTCCCACTTGGAATCATGCATACAGGAAAATTACAAAACGATTAAGGACAGATATAAAAGAGAAGATGATGCATATGCATTGTTCACTTCTCAACAACGTGATCTGGCAGAGACAATGAATAATTTCACTAAAGACTATAAGGAAACAATCAGCGACCGGAACAGACTTTTGATTGAAAATGAAACATTAAGGGAGCAGGTGGGAACACTCACAAATGAGAATGGCGAAATATCTCAGCAGGCACAGGAACAGATCAAAAAATTACAGAAAGAAAATAAGGCACTCAGGGAAAAAATCAAAGAGAGAGAACACGGTGGCAGGCATGGAAGATAGAGAAGGTGATTTGTATGAAGGATTTCTTTGAATTGGACGAAAAAACAATTAAAAAAATAGTAGAAGAGATAAAAGATCCTGTCAGGCAGTTAATGGGAGATAACGTTAAGGATATTATTTTATTTGGTTCATGCGCCAGAGGAGATTATGATAAAGATTCAGATATTGATATTGCGATTCTTACAAAAACTGGAAGAGAGGAAAATGCAGCATACAGAATGGGGCTGGCAGAAATAGCCACAGATATTGCAATGGAGTATTTCGCCGTTGTTAATTTCATATGTATTCCATACGAGGAATATATCGGAAAAAAAAGCTGGTATGCGTTTTATAAAAATATATCAAAGGAGGGTACTGTTATATGACAGATGAAGAAATGCGAGAACTTGTAAAGCTGCGGTTGGAGTCATCAAGGGAATTATATAATGATGCATGTAACTTATATGAGCAGGGAAGCTATAAGTCAGCAAATAACCGGGCATACTACTCAATGGAAAAGGCACTTAAAGCGCTGCTTGCAATTAAAGGAAAAGATGCTAATACACATAATGGCATATTACAACTGTTTAACAGGTATTTTATTTATGAAGATAATACGGAATTTAATAAAGCAGATTATAAATTATATGCATCCATAGAACTTATACGAACTGCATCCGATTATGATGATTTCTATATTGCAAGCAAAAGAGACACGGAGGATGTTCTTGATCAGGTAGAGTATCTGAACGAGAAGATATATAATTACATCGAAGAAAATTTTATAAATAAACAGATTGGGGAAAATAAGAAAGTTCACAATTTACCAGATTTTGAACGGGAAAACAAGTAATAGAAAAACAATTTGTTGATTCTTATTCTCCTCGGATAGGCATAATAAAAATGTACAATCTATTAAATTGTACATTTTTTTATTACATACATTTATGCTATAATCAAGACAGTTAAAAACAGATGACATGAATGGATGGGAGGAATCAATATGAAGAAAGGTATCAAGCGAATTGTAACTGCTGCACTTGCAGCCGTGCTTATGGTCACGCAGCTTCCGGTGATGAACAGTAAAGCTGCAGCAGGAATCAGTATCTATGGAAAGGCGCACGTACAGACATATGGCGACACAAACGGAAAAATCGTGAAGGAAAACGGCATTGATACGCTGGTGCTTGGAACCAGAGGCGAGGCAAAACGTGTGGAATCAATCACCGCCAACCTGCAGAATAACACAGGTTATACAGGAACGATTCAGTATCGCGTACATAGACAGACTTACGGATGGACGGATTGGACTACAAGTGGTCAGCCAGCTGGTACAACCGGACAGGGTAAGCGTTTGGAAGCGATGCAGATCCGGCTTACAGGAGAGCTTGCAAACCATTATGATGTTCGCTACCGTGTACACATTCAGACATATGGGGATAATCAAGGCTGGGTATATAATGGTGCGTTGGCAGGCACAACGGGCGAAGCAAAGAGACTGGAAGAGGTCAAGATTCAAATTATTCCGAAGAATACAGCATCTGAGACACCAAGCATCAACTACCGCGTACATAGACAGAGCTACGGCTGGGAAACAATCTGGGCGAAAGATGGAACGGTCAGCGGTACAACCGGACAGGGCAAACGTCTTGAAGGTATCAGCATTGATATTAAGGGAACGAGCTATAGTGGAAGCGTTGAGTATCAGACACATGTTCAGTCTTATGGATGGATGAATTGGGTAGCAGATGGAGCTATGAGTGGAACAAGCGGACAGGCAAAGCGGCTCGAAGCAATCCGGATCAGATTGACCGGGGAGCTGGCACAGCATTACGATATTTATTATCGGGTACATGCACAGACCTTCGGCTGGATGGGCTGGGCGAAGAACGGTGAGAGTGCCGGAACCGCCGGCTATGGAAAGCGGCTCGAAGCAATCCAGATCATGCTTGTGAAGAAGGGAGCTGCAGCACCGGAAGCAACTGTTAAAGGTATTACACAGACGACATCCAAGAGCTTCAATGACGCGAATGCTTCTGGATCAACAGAAAATCCTGGAAACAATCAGAGCAGTACTAAGCCTAGCACAGATACTAGCAAGCCAACATGGATTGCAGAGCAGACCGTGACGGTGACATATTATCAGTGTGATAGCTGCAACAATATATACAGAACGGAAGAAGAGTTGGAACAGCACTTCGCATTCTGGGACCCTAAATACCATGTAATCTGCAGTTGTGGTGTGAATAAGACAGGAACCAAGAGGACAGAAACATTCACGATTCGGGATGGTTACTGGAGCAATGAGCAGGTACCGGAAACGCACAAGATTGTGTGGGTAGCAACAGAACCTGCGTATACCGAGACGAAAGAAATAGTGGAAATGGTACCGTACAGATATTGTGGTAAATGTAATAAAAGATTTTACGCAGGAAAAAATCAGCAAGAGTCTGAAGATTCTGGAGGAGTAGCAAAAGACGGAGAATATTTTTGGGATCACTACTCTGCAGGTTGCTGGACCGGAGGAATAGACGGGGAAAAGGAACGTCGTGTAGTAGGAACGGAAACTGTTACAGAGCCAGAATATGGTTATTATGAAGTACAGTAGCAATAGAAAAATAAATAGGTAAAGTAAAAGGAACAATCTAAGGGTTGTTCCTTTTTTGATGTCTTTTAATCGCTTAGAAAGCTCCAGCCTGTATCAAATATCAGGCTGTTTATATAAAAATTAAATCATAAAGGAGGAAGAGAGATGCTATCAAAACGAAAAAAACGAATAGCAGCACTACTCACAGCCGTGGTTCTATCTGTAACCGCGGCTTTTTCTTTGCCTGAAAACATCCGGGCAGAGGAAGTAACAGCAACCAATTCAGACGCAGATGCAGAAGCAACTACGGAAGAAGGGTTGCAGGAGGACGGAATTGCAGTACAGGATATTGGCGACGCAGGTGAGACAGTCTATATCCACAGCCGGTATTGGGATGGATGGGCGATCGCTGATTATGTGAATGTTACTGCAACCGATTACACGCCATCTTTGCATGGTGCACTCGTAGCGAAAGATGCATCTGGACGAGAGACAGAAGCTTATTGCATGCAGTCAACGAAATCTTCGGCACAGTATGATGCGGCGTACAAAGAAGGACGGCAGTGGCTGTCTGATCGGGATACTGCAGCAGATATTGCGTTGTTGATGTTTGCCTATGGAGGCAAGAAAGCAGATCCGAATGCGGATGGAAGCGGACGAAATTCGCAGGATGGAGGTACATACGGTACTTATATCATAGATGGAAAGCCGGTTATGGGTATCATGGTTGCCGGTCGTGTCTATGCCATGACACAGGACGAAGCAAGAGCCATGACACAGGCAGCCGTGCATAGTACAGTGTCTGACTGCGATATCAGAGCAGTCAGAGGAAAGGTAAGCGGGGAAAGTGTTAATTCAGCGTTTATTAATTTACGGTCAATCGCCGACAATGCCCGCCGCTGGTATGACCAGTATAAGGATTTTAAGGTTGTTGGAAATTATATCGATGCAACGGCAGCCTATACGCCGGAACAGACAATCATAACGCAGGTGTATAACGTATCAAAAAATGCATGGGAAAATTACACTGGAAGTGAACTGACAGATGGTTATAAGGATGCCTCAGGCAACGTCACTTTCCGTGTCGTGTACAGCTCGACTGGCATGTGCAACAAGCTTCTCACAAATGCGAGTACTGGAGCTGTCACAGTAAAACATTCCGGTACAAAGCTAAATGTGAATGGCACTAACTATTATGACTATCTGACAATCTCGGCAGATGCGTCTAATCAGGCTGCATTTATAGCTGATTATGGTGCACTTACATCGACGACTAGAACGATTAAAGATACCTTTACAAACACAGATGTAACACAGCACGTATTCGGGCAGACCGTTACAATTAAGGCAAGTTATAAGGATATGCAGGGCAAGAAGCTTGCATTTACTGCTAAGACCGGCACCGGTGCCAGTCATACAAAGTATTACGGAGATGGGGATAAAAATGGTGTATCGAACTATGCAGCACGTATCTTTAAGAATACATCCTATCAAGATGCATGTTTTGCATCACCGAACGAATCTCTCTCCAAGAGTGCAAGCGTGACCGCAACCGCACAGGGTACCGGCAGTATTAAAATCCACAAGTATTCAGCTTCGCCGGAAATCACAAATGGTAACTCGTGTTATAGTCTGAAAGGTGCAGAATTTGGCATCTTCAAGACAATGGCGGATGCACAGGCGGGAAAGAATGCAGTTGCGACGATCACAACAGATGCCAATGGTAATGGTTCCGTCGGGAATCTTGCATACGGTACCTATTACGTGAAGGAAACAAAAGCATCACCAGGATACAGAATCAACAATAATGTTTACAGAGAAAAAGTAGACAGTGATATCCCGGTAGCCTTCAATGTGCCGGAAGAAGCTGGAGGAGATCCTGCAGAAGTTCTTGTACAAAAAAAGGATTCAAATGGAACTATATTTTTAGAGGGATGTATATTTGCAATCAAGTATTATGATATCCAGATGGATACCGATCCTGCACAGTCAGGAAAGAGTGCGGTTAGAACATGGTATATAAAAACAGATGAACATGGATATGCAAAATTAAATTCTGGATATTTACAAACCGGAAGCAGTCAGATGTATTATAACGACTTTGGTGCACCAACGATTCCAGTTGGAACGATAACAATTCAAGAAATTCAGGCACCGGAGGGATATGTACTGGATGATACAATTCATACATTCAAGATTACAGATAATCCAGAAGGTATACCGCATATAAACGTGGAGAATGACCGCACGATTTCTAATTCCCGAAAGTCGCAACCGTTTGAGTTAATCAAGCTTGCAGAAGGAAAAAATAACTCTACCTATCCACTTGCAAATGCAGGATTTAGCGCATGCCCGGTAGACAGCCTGACAGCCGTTGCTGATGATTATAAGGCTGCAGATGGAGAGATCATCGTAAAGGATGATACAGGAATCTCATATATCTGGGATGCAAAAAAAGCGGTTACATTGACTGCTGATGGCAGCACAGAGCTTTTCACCGACGAAAATGGATATGCGAAGTCTGTACCGCTTGCTTATGGCAAGTATATTGTATGTGAGACGACAGTTCCGAAGAACTTCCACCCAGTCGATCCGTTCACCGTGAATATCACAGAAAACTCTGACGAACCGGTGAAGCTTGGATATTTCACAGACAGAAGCTTTAAGGCTTATCTGAAGCTTATCAAGAAAGATGACGCAACAGGAAAGAAGATTTTGTCAGATTCAGCAACATTCAAGATCTGGTCTTATGACGACAATGATTATGTGACATTTGATGGGGTATCTGAATTTAAGACAAAGGATGGCGAGCTTATGACACCGGGAACGCTCATGCCGGGCAAGTATCGGATTGAAGAAAGCGAGTGTCCGAACGGATATTATAATAAATTGCAGACAAAGTCTTACGATATCACGATCGATGCGGATGCAGTCTATAAGATCTATGAAACGCCGGAAGGACAGGTCACAGACATGGGTGTATTCGAGTACGAGATCGATAACACAAGTCTGCAGGGCACAATCAAGATTAACAAGAACGGTGAGAAGCGGATCTATAACGAGACGACAAAGGAATTTGAAACTTCCAAGGTGAAGCTTGCCGGAATAACCTTTAAGGTATATGCAAATGAGGACATTCTTGCTCCGGACGGATCAGGCGATACTTTGTATCTGAAAGATGCTCTTGTAGATACAATCGTAACCGATCAGGATGGCAATGCTGTAACAAAGGAGCTGCCGCTTGGCAAGTACCGGATCGAAGAGGAAACGCCGGCAGAATATGTCAAAGCCGATCCAATCAAGGTCACACTTGCAGCGGATGGACAGCGGACAAAACTGCTGAATGATGATGGTACAGTTACAGAGGGTATCCTGTATGAGCTTACGGTAGATAATAAATTGAAGGTGCCAGAGATTCATACAACCGCGACCGATAAAAACGGTAAAAAAGTGTTGAAAGCAGACGGAACCGTGGAGCTGATCGATAAGGTATATTACGGAAATCTTGTTCCGGGCGAGTACGAATTATCCGGATATCCGGTATACTCCAACAGCGGAGATAAGCTTACAAAAGACGGAAAAGCCGTTGGAGCGGGAATGAAATTTACAGCGACGAGCGAAACCGGATCGGTGGATGTACCATATACGATCGATGCCACGAAGCTTGCCGGGAGAAGCATCGTATTTTTCGAGTTTCTATATCGGGACGGAGAATTGATTGCAGTTCATGCGGATATTAAAGATCAGGGGCAGACAATCATTTTCCAACCAAACGTACCAAAAACCGGAGATCCGGTTAAGCCGATCATACCGATCGCACTGGGGATCATCGCTGCAGCAGGAATCGTAGTTATGATCGTATTGAAGAAAAAGTATAAGTAACATGTAGTCACAGAAGCCATCCGAAAGGGTGGCTTTTGTGTTATTGGAAAGGAGATACCGGATGTCAGAGGAAAAAGATGAGTATGCTAATAATCTTATAAAACATTTATTTTCAAAAGAGGGGCCTTGCGGAGAGGGACCTATATTTATAACAGATCCCAAAACAGATTGTACAGATTTATTGAAAAGAAATGGTTTTAAGATAATTAAGCTGGAGGAAAATTTTTATAAGTTAACTAGGTTGGATGAAAGGGGGAAAGTGGATGGCACAATCAGAAAAGATGAAACAGACGCTGGATAAGCTGGAAGCCGGTGTGATTGAATTTTTCACGAGTGAAAAATATATTACCTATCTGCAGGTGATGAGTAAGTTTCACACATACTCTGCAAATAATCAAGTCTTAATTGCAATGCAAATGCCGGATGCAACCGCAGTCGCCGGTTACAATTCTTGGATACGCAATTTTGATCGCCACGTTAAAAGGGGCGAGAAATCGATCACGATACTCGCACCGATGAAAGTTAAGATTAAGATCGATACGGACAGAAGGGATGCAGACGGCAAGATCATACAGGAGGAAAGAGAAACCATCAAATTCCGTCCGGTATCTGTGTTTGATGTATCACAGACGGAGGGTAAGCCGCTTCCGGAGATCATAACAGAATTAACCGGTGATGTGAGTCGTTATGAGCAGCTTCTTTACGCTGCAAGACAGGCTGCACCATATCCGATCGAAATTGGGGCGGTGGAGGGGAGCGCGAAAGGCTGGTGTAATTTTACACAGGAAAAAATAATAATCAAAGAAGGAATGAGCGAGGCGCAGACGTTAAAGACAGCATTTCATGAGACTGCACACGCGAGGATCCATAGCGATTCGGATAAGAGCCGGGAGCAGAAGGAAGTGGAGGCAGAATCGATTGCATATGTGGTATGCAGCCATTTCGGGCTTGATACATCGGATTATTCTTTCGGTTACGTTGCAACGTGGGCTGGAAGGCAGGATATTAACCTACTGAAGCAGAGCCTGCAGACTATCAGCCAGACTGCCAAGGCAATCATCACGGATGTTGAGCGTGCGATGGAAGAGCCGGAGTTGACAGTCAGTGGAAAGTCTAAGGAAGAGATTGCCCAGGATGTAAAGGATGCATTCGCGGATCAGGGACACCCGGAGGCATCGGTCTATGTCGCAGACACCCGGATCGATGGAGATAAGGAGCGTATAACTGCAGTGGCAGCCTATAAGGGCGAAGAAAGCGAGTATAGCATGAAGCAGATGTTAGCGGATAGCTTACCGGAATTACCGGGTACCGCCCTTTCTGTCGTCCCGGTTAACCAGGACGATGTGAGGGAACAGGCAGGATTTTCTAGGGATATGACGGACACAAGCTGGGCGATGGTTACGATTTTAACAAGTACAGAGCCGGACAAACTTATGCCGGGAAGTAATATGAATATTTATGAAGCATCTGTGAAATTAAGATCACTGGAAAATGGTTTGCGGCTTGCCGGAGAAACCGGATATGTCCGGTTGTCGATTGAGTGTACATATCTTGGCATGACACAGAAGTTCATTGATAGTGCAGAACTAGGCACAGGACGTAAGAACTTCATTGATTATCTCGATATATCGCCGGATCTGTGCACGTACTTAAAACGGCACGTACAAATATTGGAAGTCATGACGCTCGCAAGAAATGAAAATGCGGTTGGTAAGACAGGAACGATACGACAGCAGCGGTACGAGGATATGATCTACGAATGGGCGGAAAACTGCAGACTGGCTCTTAATTACCAGGGCAATCCGCAGATACCAAAACCACCTGAATATGATCCAAAACTTATAAGACAATACGAAAATTGGGAGGTGACACGATGATTTTTAATGCAGAAGAAAATGAACTGCTTGCATGCTATATGCCGGTGGATGATCGATTAGCGTTGATCAAGTCTATCGTAAAGGATACGGCAAATATGGATGAGGATATCAGGCTGATTGCAGAAAGCGCGGTTGATAAACTTGCCCGGATGAGCGACATAGATTTCATACAGATGGCGTTTTTGCATGCAGTGTAGGAAGAAAGGAAAGGGGGAAGCGGGATGGCGTATGTGTCTAATGAAGATCTAAAGCGGGCGCGCGAGATGGATCTGCTTACGTACAAGCAAAGCTATGAACCGTGGGATCTGGTCAAGCTGAAAGATGGCTATTATCAGCTTAAAAGTCACGACAGCCTGAAGATTAACTATCACAACGGAAAGTGGCTGTGGAACTGGTGGAGCCAGGGCGTGGGTGGAAGATCTGCACTCGACTATCTTACAAAAGTGGAAGGGATGAATTTGGTTGATGCGGTCGGACAGATCCTTGGTCAGACCGCCATTAAAGAGCCTGTGGTTCCGCAGGACGTACCAAAGGAAAAAGAACAGGGACTGTATATACCGGAGCGATCAAAAAACAAAAATATGATCTATGAATATCTCTGTGATCAGCGAGGCATCGATCGTGAGATCGTGAAGGACTTCGTGGATCGAGGCGAGATCTATCTGACCAATCAGCATGCCAATGTCGCTTTCGTTGGTCACGACGCATACGGAAATGTGAAGCTTGTCGCGCTGCGAGGAACGAAAGGCGAGTTTAAGAATACAACAGCCGGATCTAATCGGCGGGTTCCTTTTCAGGCGCGTGCCGAGGACTGGGATGTAAGAAATAGTGTAGTGCATCTCTTCGAGGCACCAATCGATATGTTGAGCTATGCTACTCTTATGAAGCAGATGGGAGTTGATTATAAGGGACACAACATGATCGCCCTGTGTGGTATCTATAAGCCGAGGGAAAATCTTGAGGAAAGCAAAATCCCGGTTGCGCTGCAGCAGCACTTTAATGAGCTTCCATATACGAATACGGTGTGTCTGCATCTGGATAACGATGGACCGGGGAAGCTTGCAGCCAGGGCACTGTCCATGGTTCTTCAAAAAGACGGCTATAAGGTATATAACCAGCCGCCACCGGAGGGCTATAAAGACTGCAACGACTATCTAAAAAATGGCGCACCAATTACAACCAGGGCAAAAGAAGAAAGGCAGGTGATACGAGGTGAATAGAACAAGACAGAAAATGGTACAAAAGCACATTGAGGTAACAGACTATGAAAATAAGGCATTAAAAGCGTTGATGGAAAAAGGCGGATACCGGAAGGAAGCGCACTTAATTAGGGATTTAATTATGAATACAATCCCAATCGAGCTTCCGAAGGAAACCTTCGATGCACTTACAACAGAGCTGCATAAGATCGGGGTTAATATCAACCAGATCGCACACGTGGCGAACGCGACCGGGCTTGTCAATGCAAACGAATACGCGGAGGAAGCAAAGAAGCTCGATGAGCTTTGCTTTACGATACAGAAAAGCGTTTTAGAGCCGTTCCAGAGAAGAGAAGTAGACGATCTGATCCATGATCTGCAGTGGTATGATTTCGGCGATTTGGACAGGAACATGCGGAGCATTGAGATCCGGTCAGAGCTTATATCCATGCTTAACGCAAGGGACAGGGAGTGTGAGGAGCTTGGCAGTAACTAAGATCTGGACAATCCATGAAGGATCGGACATTAAGCAGGTGATCGATTATGCAGCGAATGAAGGGAAGACAGTCTTAAATATCCATGTGGAGACAGATGAGACATACAACCAGGTAGAACGACAGCAGTTTCAGGATGTCATTGATTATACAATGGCGGGATACCATGACGAGAATGACGACATGGCAAATGTACTTGATTATGCAGCGAAAGGAATCAAAACAGAGCAGAAAAAGTATGTGTCCGGCATTAACTGTTCACCGGAATATGCCAGAGACCAGATGATGCTTACCAAGACGCACTACCACAAAAAAGGAGGCATCCTGTTATGGCATGGATACCAGAGCTTCAAGCCGGGAGAAGTGACGCCAGAGGAAGCACATAAGATCGGACTGGAGCTGGCACAAAAACTGTGGGGCGACGATTATGAGGTGCTTGTATGCACGCATCTTGACACGGCACATATACATAATCACTTCGTTGTCAATAGCGTATCCTGGCGGACAGGCAAAAAGCTGGATGTACGCTGGAAAGATATGGCAAGAGAATCCGACCGGTTATGTCGGCAATATGGAAAAAGCGTCGTAGAAGAGCCTAAGATGAAAGGAAAACATCATGCAGAATATCAGGCGGAGCAGGAAGGTCGTCCGACATGGACGACAGCGATTAAGCAGGACATCGATGAGTGTATTGCAGAAAGCTGGAGCCTGCAGGAGTTTTTCGCTGCGTTAAAAAGCCGTGGCTATACGATAAAAGCAAACGCGAAATACTTCACATTAAAGCCGCCGGAAAAGGAACGGTTTGTCCGGATCGACCGAAGGCTTGGAGAAGCATATTCATTGGAAGGAATTGCAAAGCGGATCGGGGAGCGTATCCATGCACAGGGATTTTCGCAAAATGAGGAAGCTGCAGGAGCTGCGGGAACACGACAGGACGAAAAAAGAAAAACGAAGCGCACATACGCAGAGCGACCGCGATACAGAATTACCGGATTTAAGGCACTGTACATTCGCTATTGCTACATGCTTGGCTGTTACCCCGGAAAGCATATGACATCAAAACAGGTTAACTACCTGTACCGGGAAGATCTAACGAAGCTTAGAAAAATCCGATCGGAAACAAAATTCCTGTGCAGCAACAAGATCGAGACGCTGCAGGATCTAACCGATGTGGAATATGAGCTAAAACAGGACTTGAAGCGATACCAGAGCGAAAAAAACTATGTAACAAATAGGCTGCGGGCTGCCGGTGACAATAAGCAGGCATTGATGGAAAAGAGGGACTATCTAAGTGAAAAAATCAAAGACTGTAGAAAAAAGTTGTACTGGTGTAAAGATATCAAAGAGAACAGCCAGAAGATGAAGGATAAAGTACAAAAAGTAAGAGAATTGGAAAGGGGGCGTGAGCATGAACAAAAAGAGCGAGAGTTGTAAGCTGCAGGAGGATTGTTTTGCATATCAGGAAAAAACAGACCGGTGCATGGCATTAAATGCACTTTACTGTAAAAAAGAGCAGTGTGCTTTCTATAAGCAAAAATCAGGAAAGAAGGGATAAGTAATGGAAGGATCAAGAGAAGCAGAGATGATCGTGACGTTTGCGCTTGAGGGTATCAATTACGCTTGTCGATTATCAGGTGCATTTGCAAAAAATATCGCAGCAATGATTGCAGCCGTTGCAAAAACACCGGGAAATTCGCCCGGAAAAACACGGATGAAGCAGCTTATGCAGTCTGGCGAGCCGCTTGATTATTACGTCGTGCCGGAAGCCAAGATGAAGGAATTTGCTCAGCTTGCGAAAAAGTACGGTATCCAGTACTGCGTAGCAATGAATCAGGATGGTGCCTATGATCTTGTCGTCAAGAAAAGCGACAGTCCGAGAATCAACCGGATTGCCGAACATCTGGGAATCGGACAAGTTCAGGGCGGTATCAATATGGACGTGAATGAAGAAGAAAAGGCAAATGCTACGAATATAACCCCGGAGCAGGAGCTGATGCAGGACATGATGAGTCCCAATAAGAACGAAAGAGAGCAGACTGAGCCAAATTTCAATCAGGAGCTGTCGGAGGAAGAACCAGCATTCGGCAGCTCATCAACCAGTTTTAATCAGCGCGAGAGTGTGATGGATCAGGTCAACAACTACCAGCAGGCACAGGAAAGCGCACGTGACATGTTCGCGGGAGCGAGAAGCTTACGAGAAGCATCTATGAGTGATCTGCCGGACGGAGCAGAGCCGATTGTTGTCGATATCGGCTGGGACAGACCGGTGACGAGATACAATGAAAACGGAGAGCAGCTTTTCCGGGGCAAGACTGCAGAACAGATGAATGATGTCGACAAGATTCAATACATGGTCGATCAGGAGATGCTTGTCAATGGAAAATTATCAGAGGATTTCATAAGACAGATGTATGTATCGGGATACAGAGTTGACGAAAACGGAATCGTATCACGGGATGACGGCGTGAAGCTTACGAGCAAGGAACGTCAGATGATCGCGGATATGATGCGTGAACCGGAACGAGGAAGAACAGCAGAAAAGTCAATGCTCGACACTGCAGCAGCAACTATTAAGGAGGTGACAAAACATGAAACTAGACAATAAATGGATCGGACAAATGGCGAAATGGACGTTATCCGATCCTGCAGCATTAAAAATGTATCTGGATATTATGTCCAAATGCCCTGATTATTCGGTCAATAATCAGCTTTTGTTGATGTACGAAAGTCAGGAGCGACCGTTTACGATGATCAAAGCACAAGACACTTGGGAAAGACAGGGAGTTACGATCAACCAGACAGCTGTTGCATATTCCATCTGGGAACCGGATAAGGACGAAAATGGAGAGGTTATCTATCTCGAAAACAGCCGGGAGCCAGCCGGATACCATTACAAATATATGTACGATGTCAACGACACCAATTACAGTTATCAGCCTGTTTCGCCAACAAGCGAGCAGGCACTTGAATCACTACTTACTAGAAACGAAATTCCGATCAGCGTCGTGGACGAAATAAAAAATGTAAGCGGCGCACGTGCAATGTATTCTCCGAAAGACAAGGTAATCTATGTTGTTCGGTCTGGAAAGGTTCCCGCAGACGAATTTTTTACAGCGATTGCGACCGAAATGGGGCATGCAATATGTCATAGTCAGATGAAGGACACAACAATGACTTATAACCGGGCACAGTATCATTTTACATGCTGTACAGCCGCATATGCGCTCGCCAGTAAATACAACGTGAGTACGGCTGCAGTTAATATTGACAATCTTCCTGATCGATTGATCAAAATGGGCGAACGTGCAGCAAAGAATGAACTGACACGCCTTGCTCGGATCAATAAGACAATCGACGGAGATATCCGAATGCCGATGGAGAAGATTTGTATGAGAGATGCACAGATGGAGCAGGAGGTCGATCGCCATGTTGCGGGAACGTAGAAAAATGCTGGTACTTGTACTGGTGTTGACATATCCGTTTATACTATACGGATTGATTCGGGCAGCACCATTCATAACGCACAATGGTTTAAGTTATTTTATCGATAATCTGGAGAGGGATTTAAGTATTCACCCATTCCGGATTTTTTTTGTGGAACAGACGCCAAAGATCGTACTGATCGGGACTGCAATATACTTCTTTATAGGGGTTATGATTTGTGATTCATTAAAGAATACCAGAGATGGTGAAGAGCAGGGATCATCTCGATGGGCGACAATCCAAGAGATCAATCGAAAATATGCTGCAAAAGAAATAGTATTTCCCGGAGTTCCAAAGGAGATGCAGAACATGATTCTTACCAGTCAAGCAAGACTTGGATTTGATTTTCACAGGCATGGAAAAAACGGAAATACAATTATCTTTGGAGGTCCCGGTACGTGGAAGTCAAGAGGATATATTATACCTAATATCATGCAGATGAATTGCAATTTTGTTATAACCGATCCAAAAGGAGAGCTTGCAAAAAAATGTGGGGATATGCTCAAGAGAATGGGATATCGAGTCATTGTATTCGATGTGTCTAAGCCGGAAAAATCTGCATGTTACAATCCATTTGTATATTTTCGAAATGACATGGATGTGCTCGATTTTGTCAACAACTTTTTTGCTTCACAGGAGCAGAAAAACACCCAGAAAATGGATCAGTACTGGGATGAAATGGCGAAAAATTTGATGATGGCTTTTTGCTTTTTGTTATATCACGAAGCGCCGGAGGAAGAGCAGAACTTAGCGACAGTTTTGCAACTTCTTCATGCTGCGGAAATTTCAGACGAGGATGGTTTTATGTCGCCGGTTGACATGATTTTTGCAAAGCTTGAAAAAGAAAAGCCGGGGCATATTGCAGTGGGTTACTATAAGGATTATCACAAGGGCGGTGCGAAAACACTGCAGAGCATTCAGTCTACTTTATCGTCCAAGTTAGCGTATTTCAATATGGAGGCATTACAAAAGCTTACAATCACAGATGATATCGATATACGAAGCTTTGCAACGCAAAAGACAGCATTGTTCTGTGTAACGCCGGACAGCAAGGCAAGCTTAAACTTCTTGATTGGCACATTATATCAACAAATGTTTCAGCAATTATATGATCTTGCAGATGATGTATACGATGGACCATTACCGATGCACATTCGATTCCTGATGGATGAGTTTGCTAATATTGCATTACCGGACGATTATCATAAGATTTTATCAACAGCTAGATCTCGTAACATTTCGTTCGCGATTGTGCTGCAAGATAAGAGCCAGATTGAAAAGACTTTTGAGACATTGCATAAAACAATTCTGGGAGACTGTTCAGAATGGTTGTTCCTTGGCAGTAACGAAAAAGAGACTTGCGAATACTTCTCAGCATTGGTCGGTAAAGAGACGGTCATGTCAAGATCAACCAGTCAATCGCATGGTGTAAATGCAAATTATACTGTGCAATATACACCTACACAGCGAGATTTAATGACACCTGACGAAATGAGAAGAAAATCGAACAAGCTTGCAATCTTGATTATCGAAGGTGAAAATGCTTTAAGGGACGAAAAGTACAATATGAAACAGCACCCTAATTATTACATGATTGCCGAAGGTGATAATCTGACAAGAAAGGAAGATCCGGCGAAGATCTACGACTGGGGTAGCACTAATCAAGCAAAGGCACATATGGAATGGCAGTGGAATATCTCCAAGAAAGACAGAGATAAAATTGTCCGGGTGGATGAGATTGAAGCAGATGGCGTAGTTATGAGTGAAGAAGAGCTGTTGGATAAACTGGCAGCATAAGATTTGAACAGGAGGAAAAAATTTATGGATAAAAAATTGAAAATGAGAAGGAACGTGATCTTATACATGTTCACGATGTTAGCAGTCCTTATGGGCTGCTTTTTTTATGCACCGAAGGAAGTGAAAGCTGCAGAACCGCAGGGAGCGCAGATCAGCGCACAGGTACAGACGGTGGCATATAGCAGTGACATTCCAGAAGAAGTAAAAAAACCAATCGAAAAAGGAAAAAATTTGACCGCCTATATAATAGCTGCGATAGGGTTCATAGTTTTGGCCGTAGGCTTGTTGATGGAGGTTATAGCTTGGTTCGGACATCAGAATGACATGAAAATTCAGGGATTGGTTGCAATTGGAGCCGGTGCATTGCTTGGAAGTGCAGGAGCAATCGCAGCTTGGCTTTTGAGTTAGGAGCCTGCCTATGAATTGGATATTAGCGACGCTGCAGGCGTCCATTGCATTTTTTGATGCGTGGATGAGCCAGTTATATGATGTGCTGATGCTTGATCCCATATCGTACCAGAACGGTACGATATGGACCACCGTCAGCAAAATCTATGATGCACTTATGGGACCTGCAGTGTCTATATTAATCATCGGATTTTATATCGCACTGATTCATGACAGCGGCGAATTTATTAAGACCAGACATTTTGGATCTGTTGGATGGACGTTTATTCTTCTATACATAACAGCTTCGCTGCTGCTGGGCGGGAAGTACATATTGCTGTTGATTTTCTGGTGTTTCAAAGAGATCCTGCAGACGGTAACCGGCCCGAACGGAACGAACTTTCTGGATTTATCCTGGGTGGAGCTGCCGAAGCAGGTCAAACTTGCCACGTCCGGACTTGGAGCAACGAAAGCAACGCTGTTTTTTATAGTTGTGCTGATATTTGCATTGGTAATTATGGTGTGTTCCTTCACGATCATTATGGTTGTATATGGACGATTATTTAACATCTATCTTCATCTAGCGGTTGCGCCACTTGCACTTGCGTGTGGTGCTGCAGGACCGTTTCGGAGCACGTTTGTATCATATCTGAAATCGTTTGTTGGTGTGTGTCTGCAGGGCGTCGTCATCGTGATTGTCTGTATGGTATTTTCCGCTTTTGCGAATAACTTTGATTTTAATACCGTGCAGACATCCGACCAGCAGATAGTTGAATTAAAAGAGGATATGACCGAAGAGGAATTTCAGGCATGGTGGGAGCAGTGGGGCATGGACAACAAGGAGCTTGAGGCAAAGAAAGCAGAAGTACTCTGGACGTACCTGTCGCAAATGCTTTTCCTGTATCTGATTATGGCAGGCATGATCAAAGGAGCGGATAACTTTATTCACCAGAAGCTGAATTTATGATTATAAAAATATGACATGCCGCCACGTATCCGCGTGGCGGCAGGAAAGGAGAGTTATGTTAGAAGCAAAACCAAATAAAGAGATACTAAAGATAAAAACATCGATGCTTGGATTTACACCGGGGCAGGTGGCATGCGTAACGGTCGGGCTGATCGCCGGATCAATTACCTACTTTGTCCTCCCGGTACCGGACTTTTGTAAAATTCCGGTAATCGCGGTAGTCGTCGTTTTCATCTGCAGCTTTGGATTCGTAACTATGGATGGAATGAACGTAGGACAGATCATACAGGCGATGTTTTCCACATGGCGGATGAACAGAAATCCGCTTGTACTTAGAGGAAGGAGGGAAGATTATAATGGCAGTGACAACAGTAATGCAGTACGACCTGTCGAAAGACCGGACGAAAATAACAAGAAGTCAGGACATCATACCGATTAAACAGATCTGTGAAAATGGCATGTTCAGGCATGCCGGAGGCAGATGGAGCATGACATATGATCTGAGGGATATCGATTATAATTCTGCGGGCAATGAGGATCGGAAAAAGGTATATGACAGCTGGAAGGAATTACTTAACTCCCTGGACAGCTCCAAGGCATCCATGAAGATTACGCTGCTTAACCGGAGGATGAACAAGAAAGACCGGCTGCAGCAGACACTTCTACCAACAACAGTTGGAGATGGGTATGATCATATCCGGACGGCATATAACCGGCTTCGATATGACGACATTGAAGGTGACAAGGGATTTATCCAGGATAAATTCATCACGTTTTCTACGGAAAAGAAAAATCAGGAAAAAGCGGAAAGCTATTTCAGCCGGATGGAGCGTGACCTAAATAAAAAGTTTTTGACGTTTGATTCAGGAATCAAGCGTCAGAGTATCTACCGGCGCGGAGAAGTGCTGCACAGCTTCCTGCACGCGGGAAGGGAATCGGAATACAGCTTCGCATGGGATCCGGATAAAGGTGCAAGAACAAATACAAGGAAGTTTATTGACCGGTTAGCACCTGATATGTTCCGACCGCATGCAGATTATTTTGAGATGAATGATATGGTCGGACGGACGATGATGCTCCGTACGTGGGGCGCAAGCATCCGGGACGACTTTTTCACGCGACTGGCAGATGTGCATACCAATCTGGTTGCGACGAGTGATATTGTCGCCGTATCCAATTCAGAGGCACGAAAGCTGATTGAGCGAAAAGATGACAGCGTAGAGACAAGTGCAAATCTCTGGTCCGGCAAGCGGAGCGTACGTGAGGGAGCTGCAGAGCGGCTGCCAAGACAGATTGCAAAGGACAGAAAAGTAATCGATGCATACAATAACGCGATGGATTACGATAACCAGAAGATGTTTTTAGTGCAAGTCCTTGTTTGCTTTCTGGCAGAAGATATGAACCAGCTTGATGAATACACGGAAAGCATACTGGATGTGGCAGGGG
>OGPL01001653.1_pt1 | contig 19447 bp, 19 predicted proteins | sample 1552901 | NCBI WGS metagenome assembly OGPL01 (sample SAMEA2580244, study PRJEB22360) | human gut metagenome | biome: human gut; feature: human-associated habitat; material: faeces | place: Denmark | collected 2008/2010 | reverse complement strand
CAAAGACTTGAAGAAGAAGATCCACAATTAAAAGGATGCTTTGTAAAAGGTACATTTACAGCACGTAATCTGGCTGCGAATGATATAAAGAAGATTGTTGATGAGGTAAATAAAATTAGTCATAAAACGTTTGGGGAGGAAAAAGATCTTATCGGTCGTGTGTATGAATATTTTCTTAAAGAGTTTGCGGTAAATGCTACAAAAGAGGAGGGAGAATTCTATACACCTCATGATGTAGTACAGCTTATTGCAGCAATGATAGAGCCATATGATGGAACTTTATATGATCCTTGCTGTGGTTCTGGCGGAATGTTTATTCAGAGTGCTGAGTTGGTAAAATCAAAACAAGGAAATCTAAATGGAATAAATGTATACGGACAGGAAAAAGAACCGGCTACATATCGCCTTGCGAAAATGAATTTAGCACTGCGTGGAATTAGTCATAATCTTGGAGAGGAAGCTGATTCATCATTTACCCATGACTTGCACAAGGGATTGTACTTTAATTATATTATGGCAAATCCACCTTTCAATCAGAAACAATGGAGAGCCGATAATGAACTTGTTGATGACCCTCGTTGGAGAGGATATGAAGTTCCACCGACAAGTAATGCAAACTACGGCTGGATATTGAATATTGTTTCCAAACTTTCACAAAACGGTGTCGCAGGTTTTTTGCTTGCTAATGGAGCATTATCGGACGACGGAACAGAGTTGAAGATAAGAGAACAGTTAATCAGAAATCATCTTGTTGAAGCAATTATCATTCTTCCGAGAAACCTTTTCTATACAACCGACATCAGTGTAACGCTTTGGATACTTAACAAGAATAAAAAGGCTCGTGTTGTTGAGCAGAACGGTCAGGTCAAACGCTATCGTAACCGTGAAGATGAAATTCTCTTTATGGATTTGCGTCAGATGGGAAGTCCGTATGAGAAAAAGTATATTGAACTGACCGAGGAGGATAGAGCACGGGTTACTTCTGTTTATCATAACTGGCAGCAGGAAGGCTATGAAAATACATATGAAAATGTGCCTGAGTTCTGCTATTCTGCTTCTTTTGATGAAGTTGAGGAAAAAGGATTTACTCTTGTGCCAAGCAGATATATTGAATTTGTGAACCGTGATGAAAACATTGACTTTGACACAAAGATGAAAACCCTTCAATCAGAGTTAAAAGATTTGCTGGTTCAGGAAGAACAATCAAAGGCGGATTTACTGTCCGTGTTTGAGGAGCTGGGATATGAAATCGAATTATGATATTTTAGGAAACCACATAAGGCTGGTTGATACCAGAAACAAAGACAATATAACAGACAGGGTGTTGGGTATAAATATAGATAAATATTTTATGTCGTCAGTCGCAAATGTAATTGGTACAGATTTAAGCAAATATAAACTGATTACAAAAGGGAAATTTGCTTGTAATCCAATGCACGTTGGTAGAGATGAACGACTTCCGGTGGCACTTTATAATGAAGAAGAACCAGCTATCGTATCTCCTGCATACTTTATGTTTGAAGTGATAGATAATACACTTTTAAATGAAGAATATTTGATGATGTGGCTTCGCAGATCTGAATTTGATAGGGTATGTTGGCTTTATACCGACGGAAGTGTGCGTGGAGGTATTACTTGGGATGCTATATGCAGGTTAGAAGTTCCCGTACCACCAATGGAAGAACAACTTGAGATTGTAAACAGTTATAAGGCAATTACAGACAGAATTGCCCTAAAGCAGAAGATAAATGATAATTTAGCGGCTTGAAAGCTGAGTTAATAAAGCGTTTTGAAGTTCGTTGAGCTGTTGTATTTCATTCGTATTTGCAAGGATCTGAGCAAAAAGTGGCTCAACACGTTTGTGAAAAAGTATTGCATCATCAATATTAGGTTCAAACACCTTTTCCATTTCAAAATCTCGTGTTACTAAGGCACTAAAAACAGCTCCCGATGCTTTCTTCTTCATTGTTGCTATTACATATCGTGTAAAAGAATATATAAATAACGGTGGATAGTCGGCTTTGCCCTTCAGAGCATAACAAGATTGGTTCATAGCCATAGATACACCTGCCATCGACAAGTTGCCAACTGTTCCACGACAAGTAACGAAAGTGGTAAAAGGCGGATATAGACGGCTTGAACAGTTGTTTAGACCTGCAACGGTTAAGCGCTTTTCGGTACTGATGCAAAATGGCGAACAGGGAACATCTTTAGGTGTAAAGAAAAGAATATCGCCATTCCAAAAACTATCTTCATCTGTTTTTGGAGTACCACCACCCATAAGCTGCACAATATCAGTAAAGGATATGGTTGCATCTGGTATGCTTTCTAAGAACATTTTGAAGAAAATCGTGTCGGTGATATCTACTAAATTATCATTTAACATATCCCATAACTCTTGTGGGTGGCAAGAGTTAAATCAGGGGGACTGCCCACTCCGTAGTCGTTCTCTAAGTTAAATAAAAGGAGAATTGACTAATGAAACAAAATTTAATTACAGACATTGTTCAGGCTATGTTACCTTTCCTGAATAACGCACAGACAGAACGCTTACAAGAGGTGTTGCAACACACACTTTTTGATTATGAGGTAACAAAAATTGAAAATGAAAAGGAAATCTCGGAGCAGAACTTAGTAGAATCCTTTCTTTCGGCAAAGAGAATTGAGGGATGTTCCGAGAAAACCTTAAAATACTATGACTCGACGATACAAGCAATGTTAAATAGCATAGGAAAAGGCATTAAGTATATCGTGACCGATGATATCCGATGTTATCTGACGGAGTATCAAACAGAAAAGAAATCGAGCAAGGTAACGATTGACAATATCAGGAGAATACTTTCTAGCTTCTTTTCGTGGCTTGAGGATGAGGACTATATCTTGAAAAGTCCGGTCAGACGAATACACAAAGTCAAAACAGGTACGAATATTAAAGAAACTTACTCGGATGAAGCATTGGAACTTATGAGAGATAACTGTACAGAATTCCGAGATTTGGCAATGATTGATATGCTCGCTTCAACGGGTATGCGTGTAGGCGAAATGGTGCTGTTAAATCGTAATGATATAGATTTCAATGAAAGAGAATGCGTCGTGTTCGGTAAGGGTGATAAAGAAAGAATTGTTTACTTTGACGCAAGGACAAAGATTCATTTGCAAAATTATTTAGACAGCAGAACAGACGATAACCCGGCACTGTTTGTATCTCTGCAATCTCCGCATAATCGTATGAATATCGGAGGAATTGAAGTAAGACTGAGACAACTGGGTAAGAGGTTGGGACTGAACAAAGTCCATCCACATAAATTCAGAAGAACTCTTGCAACAATGGCAATAGACAAAGGAATGCCCATAGAGCAATTACAACAGCTCTTAGGGCATAGAAGAATAGATACGACCTTGCAGTATGCAATGGTAAAACAAAGCAATGTAAAAATTGCGCATCGAAAATATATAGGATGAGGTATAACGAATGAATGAAAATTACAGAACATTAGGCGATTATATTGAAATTGTTGATGAGAGGAATAAAGGTTTGGCGCTTGATAACCTGTTGGGAGTAAGCATTGCCAAAAAATTCATTCCATCCATTGCAAATATCGTAGGAACAGACTTATCCAATTATAAAATCGTTCGTACCAGCCAATTTGCATATGGTCCGGTTACTTCAAGAAACGGAGAGAAGATTTCTATCGCATTTTTAGATGGCGATGATTGCATTATCTCCAGTTCTTATACGGTGTTCCGAGTAATCAAAGAAAATGAACTTGACCCTGAATATTTGATGTTGTGGTTTAGCAGACCGGAATTTGATAGGTACACACGATATAAGTCACACGGCAGCGTCAGAGAGATATTTGACTGGAATGAAATGTGTATGGTTGAACTTCCTGTGCCTGATATTGATAAACAGAGAAATATCGTAAAAGCATATAAAACAATTACAGACAGAATTGCCCTAAAGCAGAAGATAAATGATAATTTAGAAGCAACTGCACAAGCGGTTCTTCAAGATAAAATCAATCAAAACGGTTCTGAAACAACAGTTGAAAGTATTTTATCTTTATACGATAGTATGCGTAAGCCAATGTCGAACCTTGACCGTAGTGGTATGGAACGAATTTATCCTTATTATGGTGCGGCATCTCTTATGGACTATGTTGATGACTATATATTTGATGGTATTTACGGTCTTATAGGCGAAGATGGCACAGTAATGGATGAAAACGGTTATCCAACAATGCAATATGTTTGGGGCAAGTTTTGGGTAAACAACCACGCACATATTTTTCAAGGTGAAAATGGCTATTCCACCGAAATGGCATATCTGATTTTGAAGAACACCGTTGTTCGCAATGCGGTTACAGGGGCTGTTCAACTTAAAATCAATCAGGAAAATTTGAGGAATTTACCCGTTTATGTTCCTTGCGAAGACGATTTACCTGAACTTAATATTGTCATTGACAATATGTTTATAACAATTCGAGAAAATAGAACTGAAATTGAACATCTCACCAATCTTCAGGATATTTTACTCGCCAAACTATCTGACTAAGCTGCTAAATTATCATTTACAACATAGATTAAGCGAAATGGCAACGCTAAAACCATTACACAATTCAAAGGAGTGAACGCAATGACAAATTTTAACGAGCACGCATTAGAAATGTCAATAATGGAGTTGTTCAAAGACGAGGAATATACCTATGTCAGTGGCGACCAAATACATAGAGAGAGGACAGAGGTTCTGCTTACAGATGACTTGAAACAATATCTTTATGATCGTTATGCAAAGGATGGCATCACGCCGAGTGAGGTGGATAGTATCATTCTTATGTTGCGTAACATTGGCGGCACTATTTACGAAGCTAATAAATCTGTGTTCAAATTGATTTCTGACGGTTTTATTTTTAATCGTGAGGACAGAACTCAGAAAGACTTATATATTGAACTTATTGATTTCGACACTCCCGAAAACAATATCTTCAAAGCGGTCAATCAGTTTGAAATAGAAGGCGTTAATAATCAGTTACGTATTCCGGATGGCATTGTGTTCGCAAACGGTATTCCTGTTGTTGTTCTTGAATTTAAGAGTGCGGTAAAAGAAAATACAACGATAATGGATGCGTATAAGCAGCTTACTGTCCGTTATCGCAGAGATATTCCTGAGTTGTTTAAGTATAATGCGTTTATTGTTATCAGTGACGGTGCTAATAATAAATACGGTTCGTTTTTCAGTCCGTATAATTTCTTCTATGCGTGGAGAAAGGTCAACTCCGAAGATAAGGAACTTGACGGAATTAACTCTCTTGTCACGATGATGAAAGGACTGTTTAGAAAAGATCGTCTGCTTGCAGTAATAAAAGATTTCATATACTTCCCGGATAATTCAAATAAGGACTTGAAAATTGTATGCCGTTATCCTCAATATTTTGCGGCAACAAAACTATATGACAATATCAAAAGACATATGCGTCCTGATGGCGACGGAAAAGGTGGTACTTACTTCGGTGCTACTGGTTGCGGAAAGAGTTACACAATGCTTTTCTTAAGTCGAATGTTGATGAAAAGTCAGGACTTCCATTCCCCTACAATATTGATTATTACAGACAGAACAGATTTAGACGATCAGCTTTCAAAGCAGTTTGTATCATCAAAGAAATATATCGGAGATGAAACAGTCGTAAGCATTGAATCTCGTGAAAAGCTAAGAGAAGAATTGCAAGGAAGAGAAAGCGGCGGTGTATACCTTACTACAATTCAGAAATTCACAGAAGATTTACAGCTTCTAACAGATAGAACAAATGTTATTTGTATTTCCGATGAAGCACACAGAAGCCAGATAAACCTTGACCAAAAGGTTCGTATTACAGATAAAGGTGTGGAAAAGAAATATGGATTTGCTAAGTATCTGCACGACTCACTTCCAAATGCCACATATGTTGGATTTACCGGCACACCGGTTGACGGAACTATTGAAGTATTTGGAGGGGTTGTTGACGCATATACAATGTCAGAATCCGTTCGTGACGGTATTACGGTAAATCTTGTTTATGATGGCAGAGCAGCAAGAGTTACACTTGACCAGAATAAAGTAAGAGAAATTGAAAAATACTATGAGGAATGTGAGCGTGCCGGAACAAATGAACATCAAATAGAAGAAAGTCAGAAAGCTGTTTCCAATATGGAAGCGATTATTGGCGACCCGGACAGACTTCGTGCAGTTGTTCAGGACTTTATCAATCATTATGAAAATAGAGTTGCCGAAGGTGCAACAGTTGCAGGCAAAGTGATGTTTGTATGTATGAACAGATATATTGCTTATGACCTTTATAAAATTATCGTGGAACTTCGTCCTGAATGGGCAGAAAAGAAAGCGTCGGCTGAAGGTGTTGAACTCAGCGATCAGGACAAAAAAGATTTGAAGCCGATAGAGAAAATCAAAATGGTTATGACTCGTAACAAGGATGATGAGCAAGACTTGTTTGATATGCTGGGGACAAAAGAAGACAGAAAAGAGTTTGACCGCCAATTCAAGAATCCTAAGTCCAATTTCAAGATTGCCATTGTAGTCGATATGTGGCTTACCGGTTTTGACGTACCTGAACTTGATACGATTTATATAGACAAGCCAATTCAACAGCATACGCTTATTCAGACCATTTCCCGTGTTAATCGTGTGTGTGAAGGTAAGGACAAGGGACTTATTGTTGATTATATCGGCATTAAGAAAAATATGAATATGGCATTGAAAAAATATACCAATTTTGAAAGTGAAGAATTTGAGGGTGTAGAACAGTCTATTACAATAGTTAAAGACCAATTGGATGTTCTTTCTCAGATGTTCCATAACTTCAATAGCACCGACTTTTTCAATGGCTCTCCTACCGAGCAACTGGCGTGCTTAAATCGTGCGGTTGAGTTTGTTCAGTTATCAGAAGAACTGGAAACAAGATTTATGGCTGCTGTTAAAAGAATGAAGCAGGCATTTAATCTTTGTAGTTCAAGCGATAAGTTTACAGACAGAGAAAAAGACTATATTCATTTCTACTGTGCTGTTCGCTCAATCCTGTTCAAACTTACAAAGGGCGACGCACCGGATATAGCGCAGATGAATGCCCGTGTAAGAGAAATGCTTGAAGGTGCAATTCAATCTGACGGTATTGAGGAGCTTTTTGAAACCGGAAAGCATATTTCTTTGGACATTTTTAGTAATGAATACATGGACAAAATCAATGCGATACAGCTACCCAATACGAAAATAAAGATATTGCAAAGATTACTTTCACAGGCGATTGATGAATTTAAGAAGGTCAATAAGATTATGGGAGTTGAATTTGCAGAAAGACTTAAGCGTGTAGTAGATGAGTATAACAATCGTAGACGTGATGAGGCTTATGCAAATGAAGTTCTTGATGATGTGGCGGAAAAACTTGCACAGCTATTAGAAGAACTCAAACAAGAAAAAGATTCATTCAAAAAAATGGGAATCGATTATGAAGAAAAGGCATTTTATGATATCCTAAAAGCAGTCTCAAAGAAATTTGAATTTGAATATCCTGATGAAAAAATGATTGAACTTTCTAAAAGGATAAAGAAGATAGTGGATGATAAGTCACGCTATACTGATTGGTCGACACGTGAAGATATCAAAGCAAACTTACAAGTTGATTTGATTTTGCTACTGGACGAATTTGGATATCCGCCGGTCACATTAGATGAAGTTTATAAAGAAGTATTAGAACAAGCTGAAAATTTTAAAAAGTATAATTAGATATCATCACTACAATGGGTTTGAAAGAAATAAAAAATATTGTATTTGCAGTGATAGGCTAAATTTGTAATGCTCCTTTTAATAATAAAGTGGAATATTCATAAGGACAAGAAGAATGATGACATCTTATAGATTGGTTAAACTTAACAAATTTTTTGCAAAATATTAGTAGATTTATAAATATAATTTTTAGAGAAGTGAGTGACATGCAATGGCTACAAAAGTGCCTTTTTTTGATAAAATTGTGAGAGAATTTTATTATAAAATAATAACTGCAATTTCTACGGTGTTTTCATTGTTTTTTATCTTCGTTGAAATCCCAAAAGAATGTAAAATTTGCATGGGTTTTGTGTTTTTAGGTGTTCTTGTATTAGTATATATTTTTATTTGGATATATGCGAACAAGAGGACAAAAATTAAATTAAATATAGATGGTTCAGATGTTCATGTTCTATCAGGAGATTTATTTAAACAAGAAGGTTTAAAAGTAATTCCATTCAATGAGTACTTTGATACGAAGGTTGATAATGTAATTATTGCAGAAAGATCTTTAAATGGGCAATATATTAAAAAATATTGTGAAAACACAAATCTTCTGGATAACCTTATTAAAGAAGATATTTGCCTAAAAGAAAATATTACTGAATCAAATGTAGAAAGAAATGGTAAAGCAATAAAATATAAATTAGGCAGTTCTATATTAATTGAAGAATACGTATTGGTAGCATTTTCAAAATTTGATAAAAGTAATAAGGCATATTTAACAATACATGATTACATCCAGTTTTTAGTGTGTTTTTGGAATGAAATAAATAGAATTTACGCACAACGCCCTGTTTCAGTGCCTATATTTGGTTCAGGAATAACTAGGTTCAAGGGCGGATTTGAGGATATTGATGATAATGAATTATTAAATATAATGATTTGGACGTTTAAAATAAGCAAAATAAAATTTAAGTATCCAGCAAAATTATCAATTATTATTGACGAGAAAAAAATTAATAAAATAAATATTTTTAAGTTAAAGGAGTTGGAAAAATAATGTCATACAGAAACAAAACCTATGTCGCATTTGATGGAGACAATGATATCAAATATTACTGGTTAATGAGAGCGTGGAAAAAAACTGATGGATCAGCATTTAATTTTTATGATGCTCATGATATCAATACAGCGAGAGATTCTAGCCAAGAAGAATCTATTAAAAAGCAATTGAGGATTAGGATGGATAACTCTAAGGTTTTTGTTTTACTAATTGGGAAAAGTACACGATATCTAACAAAATTTGTAAAGTGGGAAATAGAAACAGCAATAAGACTAGGATTGCCAATAATAGCTGTGAATTTAAATGGAAGTAAATCTAAAGATAATTTATGTCCAGCGTCATTAGATGGAGAGTTATCAATATTTATTCCTTTTGAAAAGCGAATAATTCAGTACGCACTAGAACATTGGCCAGATAGTTATTCTTCACTTAAAAATGCAGGCAAAATTGGGGCATATTACTATCCAGGTAATGTATATGAAAAACTAGAGTAAAATGAATATTAGATATACATCTAGTAAAATGTTTTAATATACAAAATTTTAAATTTGGGTTGATTTGGAAATGATAAATAAATTTGTTAATACATTTTAGAAATTCCAGGATGGTAATTTAATATAAATAGTATATGAAAGATAGATGGGTGTAGTTGTAAAGTATAAAAATAAAAAGGAGATATTATGGGATTTAGCTCGTTAACAAGGTATGACCTTTTTTGGGAAAGCGGAAATATTATAGAAAATGGTGATGAAGTAACACGCTTTATAGATTACTCATCTTGGTGTTAGTATAAATTAGTGGACACATAAAATGCGACACGTTAAACTTTTGTATAAGAAAGGATGTGTTGCAAATGGTGCATAACAACAAAAGGTATTCTGAGGAATTTAAGAAACAGATTGTAAACTTACACCTTTCCGGAAAATCAGTTAAAGCGCTCGCAAATGAATATGGCTTAGTCGAGCAAACAATTTACAAATGGAAGAAGATCTATGCTCCTACTCTTCAAGTAAATGAGAAGCAAACTATTTCTATGAAGGAATATCAAAAACTCCAAAAGAAAACACATGAACTTAAACTGGAAAATGAAATATTAAAAAAAGCTACAGCCATATTCGCCAAAGAACAATAACCGCAATCATTACTTTCATAACAGCATATCAAAATAAGTATCCCATCAAACTTATGTGTAAGGTACTCAATATGAATCGCAGCACCTTTTATAAATGTATTCACCATGTTCCTTCTAATCGGGAAATTGAAAATCAAAAGTTAGATGCAGATATTTTGGCAATCTATTACGATACAAATTGCCGTTACGGAGCACCAAAGATTTGTGATGACCTTCATGACAGAGGCTGGCATGTCAGTTTGAAACGTGTGCAGCGAAGAATGGCTGCTATGGGGATTCGTTCTATCGTCATCAAGAAATACCGTTATGTCTCAAACAGTGTCCATGTCGATGAAAAAGAAAATATATTAAATCAGGATTTTACAGCGACCGGCATTAACCAAAAATGGTGTACAGATATTACCTACATATTCACACAAAAAGACGGTTGGACATATCTGGCATCAGTAATGGATTTATATAGTCGCAGGATTATCGGGTGGGCTTATGATACATCAATGACTGCTGAACTTGCAGTAAAGGCTGTGCGTAATGCTTGTATGAATGTTTCTGATACGGAAGGAATCATTATTCAAAGCGATTTAGGGACGCAGTATACAAGTGAATTATTTGAACGATATCTTACAAATCATAAAATACGGCATTCATTCAGTCGAAAAGGTTGTCCTTACGATAATGCTTGTATTGAATCATTTCATTCTTTGTTAAAAAAGGAAGAAGTGTATTGTAAAACGTATAAGGATTCAAAAGATGCCTATCAGAGTATCTTCGAATATATTGAGTCATGGTACAATCACAGGAGAAAGCATAGTAGCCTTGGCTATCAGACCCCGGATGAAGTGCATGCGGGGAGTGTGGCATAAAAGCCGCAATTTTATGTGTCCACTAATTTATACTAACACCAGTAGGTCTAAAAGGGAGTTGTTGAATTGAGCGAGTTTACGGAGTTGCACTCATTGACCGAAGAAAAATAAGGTGATAAATTATTTAAAAAGCCTTCCATCATTTTGGTGGGAGGCTTTTGTAGAAATAATAGGTAAATTTATAATATTTATAAGGAGGAAGATCATAAATGAGTTACACAATTTCTTTGTTCTCTGTTAAAACAAAACAGAAAGAACAGCAGTCAGCACAACCCGATTTCTTTGAAAAGGAGGCGAATCTGGAAAGATTCACACCGGAGCAGCAGTCAGCATTGGAAAACCGTTTATTGAAATATCAGTATAAACCGGTAGGGAATAACAGCGACGGGAAAAGATTTGAACATGCTGATTTTGGAGAAGCGTTCCTGACAGACAGGGCATTATATTTTTCAACTTCAAATGACTTTGATTGTATTTTTGAAGTGGGGATGACAGCATCTGAATTTACGGATACCGGTGAGTTTGCAAAATATGATGTGCAGGCAGGAGGTTGGGAAGAGATATAGAGCTGCTCCATGTCGAGGGGGTGGCGGTATATTTGTTCAGCCCATAAAATTTGTCGATAATCATAAAAAACAGAAAACAAATCACAGTATATGGAAGGGAGTAAAAATGGGAATAATAGCAAATTATAAATATTTAAGTGATAAAAACTTAAAGGAGCTTAAAGCCTTCTATTCAGAAGAAAATGAAACTTTTGAGGAGACAGAAGAGCAGAATGGGGATGTAGAAATACTCCTTGATTTAGATAAGATGTGGGATGCACTTCATTTCGTGCTTACAGGAGCAAGCAGCAGTGAGCCTATAAAAAACAACCCTTTTAGCGAAGCGGTTGTAGGTGTGTCTTCTATTGAAGGTGTGGAAGAGTTTATATCTTATACAGAAAAGTCGAGGGTTAAAGATATAGTTTTTGCTCTTGATCATTTTGATATAGAAAAAGCTATGGAAAATTTCAGTATGAAAGAATGCAAAAAAGCAAATATATATCCGGACATTTGGAATTATGAAGAAGAAACGGATGAAATAAAAGAAGAACTAATGGATTACTTTCAAAATCTGAAAGACTTCTACAAGAAAATATTAGAAGTGAATGGTAATGTAATGGTCACTATTTGCTGAAGGAGTATAGATAAATCCCGGTTTATCGGGTGAATTGGATAAATCATATAGATATATCTCTGAAAATATTACAGAGTTTTTAATTCTGCTGAGCATGAAGCAGATGAACTGTTTTCATAGAACTGCTAAGAAATGTATTTGAATGGGCTTTATATTAAATGACAGAGGGGGGATATGATGTTTGTAGATCGAATTGATGGCGTTGATGGCAAGGAAGTGAAAAGAGTTTTTAAAGAATTAATCACTGCCTACATGAACCCTGCATATGGGTCTATGTCTAAAAGGGATTTTGATATATTGCTTTTTATGAAGCTGCAAGATTTAAAGATTATAGAGAAAGATCCTGATTTATATGACATTGTATCCAATTTGAAAGTGACCAGAGCAAAGGCAAGAAATCTGTTATATGAAGCGAAAATGCGTAACTCATCAGAAGAAATGCTGAATAAAGAATTAAGGGAGTTACTGTCTATCCCTATTTTCTTTAAGGAAAATGATAAAATTGCAATTGAAATTAGTAATCCATTATTATCAGATCATTTGAGGTGGAAACTTAAAAGATTGGGATATATTACAGATGGTTCCTTTTCCGCTGAATTGATTAAATTATCAGAGGAAGCTTATATCACCATATTTGAAGATATGATTCCGAATGAATCACGAAAGAAAATAACGGAAGCATTAGTTAAATGTGGTGCAAGAGAAGAATTGGGATTTAAGGGAATACTCTCTTCCATTCTTAAAAAATTAAGTGGGAGAATAGTGGGGAGAGCCGGAGACGAGTTAGTTGATGGGATTTTTAAATATTTAGGTCCTTTAATCAGTGGAAAACTAAAAGAAATATCCAGCGTTTATAAGGATTTTTTTGTAGAACCATAAGGATAAGTAGTGGATTATGCGACTGTTTTTATAAACGTTTTCTTTTCCAACGACTTATAAGTCAAATTATATAATGGGCAGCAGACTTTATAGGAAGAGTGGGAATGACGGTAACCAATGTGTTTCTGTGACAAAAAGGTTGAGAATACCTATTTAGAGATTTTACAGGACAAAAACTCCTGTCATATAAATTGTTTGGAAGGTATTCCATCATCTTGCAGAGATGTTTTTGTAGAAAATAGTGCTCGATAAATTTTTGGAGAAGAGAGAATGTCAAGCTGGAGCGGTATAAGAAAAAAGCTGGAAACAGAATATTTAGCCCCAAGTCTGCGGGGGCATATTCAGTATTATGCGACATCATATAGCAGAAGTCCCGATCATGAGGGACGGGCGGCAATAAGGTATGATGGAAAAGAAATTATCAAAGGATGTTATTACAATAATTGGATAAAAGCAGATTTATTTCCCAAAGATGAAAAATATGAAAAACGCATGAAAGAGGAATTTGCGTTTATGGATGATACAGCCTTACGGTTGGGCATATTTGATCAGCGTTGTTTTTATAATGCCTTTGCAGAATTTGATCAGCAAGGTATCGAAATGAGTTTGAAGAGTGAAAATTTAATCGTACGGATATTTGCTGTATTAGATAGGCGGGTTGGTAAAAGAAGGTTAGCTTTAATGAAAGAAACGATAGCAGAAGAACCGGATACATTTCAGGAATTTTATGCCATTCGTTTGAAGGCGGAGGGACTAATATAATCCGGTTTGCACAGATAATAGATAGTTTGCACAGATAATAGATAATTGAATATTATATAAAACAAAGCACATAACTTTAAGATTGCAAAACCTTTCAGCTATGTGCTTATTTTATATACGCTCAGGTTTTAAATCGTTCAGAAAGCTTTCTGCTTTTGCGGTGAGGATTTTGTGGATATGATGTCTTCGGAAAACCGGACTTGATCGAGCTCGTCAGATCGTGGGACGTTTATTGATATTGACGGTAATAAGATGGATACGATAAAGTGAAATAGGAAGTTGTCATTCAGAATTTCTAAAAGTTTGTAAGGGCAAGATGCTTAGTCAGAAAGTACAAAAGTATATTAAAGATCATTCTTTCTGTTATATAAATTTATAGTGCGCATGGATAATATATTGTGAAAAAGTTCACAGATGAGGATGACATAATATTTTTGTTTTGGAGGTCATATGTACAAGCTGGAAACTGAAAATTTTTCGTTAGAGTTGCTGCCTGGAATTCATCAGGATAATTTTCCGTACCCCAAGGCGAATAGTCTTCAGGTTAAAGTGTCAAGTTTAGGTTTTTCTGCGGATTCTATTATGGATATTGATGACATTGCTTTATCTGATTTCGCGGTGAATTTGAATAAGCTTTATGAGACCCTGAGCGGATCGGTAAGACTGGAAGAACCATATAGTATGCACTGCTTTTTAGAATTTACGGCTGTGACAGGCGGACATATTCGCATTAAAGGCTATATTCATAATAAAAAGGGTATTGGATACGGACATGAACTGATATTTGAAAATGAAGTAGATCAGACATATCTTAGAGGTTTTGCAAAAGCATTGTTTGCCGATTTCGGTAAATATGCTGAGTGATCAAATGGTATTGAAGGCAGAAGCGTGAATAAACAGGAGATGGCAGAAGATAATTAATATATTTCAAAATTATGGAGCATAGGATAAAAATGTCTGACAGATTATGGAACTGTTTTACTTCATTTTGACAAGCGGGGTGGATATAATCATCTACATTCTTTATCCGAAATGGATTGCCGGATTTCAGAGCGGTGGGAGCATGAAAGCTCATCAGTAAAATGGTAGTAGGGAAAAAATGAGAAGATATGCATACTTAAAAGAACCGATAAAAACAAACAAAAAAGATTACATATATAAAATCATGCTATATCAGACGAAAAAAAGATGGAGTATATCTGTTTATGTATTGCCCAAAGGATGCCGTTCAATGTTCATTTGACTATTGGTATAAAACGGTTGAAGATGTCTATGAGGATTGGAATGATCTTGTGAATGAAAAAGGCTGGATTCCTATAGATGATCCGCTGCCTTATTGCCAGCACGATGCTTTTTTACCGATAAGAGTAAAGGGACGTGATATCGGTGAACCTCAGTGGGGGAAATTGGAAATTCTTGAAAATGGCAAATGGAAAGAATACATTCCTGATCAGTGATGTCCGTAATTATTTCAGATACGGAAATGGTTTAATTTGACAGCAAAAAACAGTTGTGATGTTACTACTCGTAAGATTCGCAGAAAATTGATTTTCACTAAATGTATGATAAAATGAGGATGAGGAATACATTTTATTATTTTATATTGCATTTTAGCAGAAGAGTGAAGGAGGTAATTTTATGAACAGGACGCTGAGAATGTGGATAATCTGGGTTATAGCAGCTGCTGCACCTTTCTTTATTTTTCCGTCGGAAGCTGCTGTTTGGGACGGTCCCCGGTCTCATCCTGCCGCCCAAAAGGTGGAGGATGCTTATGTGTATATAAAATATGTGGATATTCACGGACGCGATATTTATGCGACACAGACAATCAAGGGCGTATCCGGTGATTATGTCAATGGAAATGATTATATCCGCAATATCACAACGTATCGTTTTGTGCGGACGGAACCGGGACGAGTCCAATTTGACGCAAAACGCAGGGGAACGATTAAAATCGTTTATGAAAAGGAGCAAAAAGGCGCAAGGTAATAAAGTGAATGGGAGGCCGCTCTTCGGAGCGGTTTTCTTTTGTAAAAAAGAGGGTACAGGAAATATTTCTTTTATCTGCAGCCGGCACACTGATTGATAAAAATCAATATTGACTGTCTATATAAAAACTTCTATAATGATACATAAGCATTAACAGGTCTGTGGTTGAAAGTCGATGCCAGTCGCAGGCAAAGCGATCCACGTAAGGTGTTTAAAGGAATACTGAGCATGGTGCGGCTTAGAAGTAAGTCCTGCCGAGGAAATCGAGAGGGTTAATAGTGAGAGGCAAGTGCCGGGTAGCGAACGCTCCAGCAGGCGGGTGTGGGGTCAAAAACCAGGTCAGCTGTTTGTGCTTTCCAATTGAATGTAAAGGCGATGAGCAAAAGAAGTATTCTTACTTCATGTCTGAAGAGAGGGCGGGGCGATGGGAGCCGTCTGTCATGAGTTTGAGGAAATGCATTTGTGAGCTGGAGAGGGGAAGGAATCGGATTCTTGTATCTTCTTCCGTGAATGTGCGTTAATGTATGGACGGCTTTTCAGCCGGCAGAGTGGAATTGCGGGCCACCGTCTCTGTGAGGCGGCGGTCTTTTGATTTGTATGAGTGAATGAGATTTGGAGGAATGAAGATGGAAGAAATCAAGGTGTATAATACGCTGACAGGAGAGAAAACGGTATTCCGGCCGTTGGTACCGGGGGAAGTTAAGATTTATGTCTGCGGCGTCACACCGTACAATCACCCCCATATCGGGAATGCCCGTCCGGCGGTGACCTGGGATGTGATCTGCCGCTATCTGAAGCATATCGGCTATAAAGTGGAGTTTGTGCAGAATTTTACTGATGTGGACGATAAGATTATCAATAAGGCAAATGCCGAGGGGTCTGACTGGAAAACGATTTCTGACAGGTATATTGATGCTTATTTCCAAGTGATGGACGCCATGCATGTGCGGCGGGCGGATGTGTATCCCCGTGTGTCTGATCATATGCAGGATATCATTGACATGGTGCAGGGGCTGATTGATAAAGGCCATGCCTATGTATTAGGAAATGATGTTTATTATGATATTTCCACTTTTGAGCATTACGGGGCGTTATCCGGACGTAAGATTGATGACATGCTGGCAGGCGCACGTATTGAGGTCAATGAGGGAAAACGCAATCCCGGCGATTTTGCTCTCTGGAAGGGGGCCAAACCGGGTGAACCGTTCTGGGAAAGTCCCTGGGGAAAGGGACGTCCCGGCTGGCACATTGAATGCTCCGCCATGTCTGTCCATTATCTGGGAAAGACTTTTGATTTCCATGGCGGCGGCAGCGATCTGATTTTCCCGCATCATGAAAATGAAATCGCCCAGTCGGAAGGATGCACGGGGTGCAAGTTTGTCAATTACTGGCTGCATAACGGATTTATTACGATTAACTCGGAAAAGATGAGCAAGTCCTTGAATAATTTCTTCCTGGCGAAGGACGTGCTGGAAGAATATTCCGGCGACGCGCTCCGTTATTTCCTGTTGTCTGTCCAGTACAGAAATCCGCTGGATTATTCCCGTGACCGTCTGGACGAAGCGGAGAAGAATATGGAACGTCTGTCAGGGGTCATCGGACGGCTGAAAGAATTGGCAGCTAAAGAAGGTGCTGAAAAAACAGATGCATCCCGTTCTCTTGAAAAAGCGGCGGAAGAGTCGCTGAAGGCCTTCCATGAAGCGATGGATGATGATTTCAATACGGGACTTGCCACCGGCGCCATGTTTGACCTGGCGAAAGCAATCAATATTTACGGGACTGCGGTAGACGGCGGCCTCAGTGTGGATCATGAAGCGGTAGAAAAGGCGCATACCGCTTTGAAAACGATTATGGACATCTTGGGAATTCTTGAAGAGGTATGGGAAAAGACGGATTCTCCGGATGACAAATCTTATAATGATCTGATGGATGTCATTCTGGCAGTCCGCCAGACGGCGAGAAAAGAAAAGATGTACAAAATTGCCGATGAAATCCGTGACAGGCTGGATGCCGCAGGTATCGTGATCGAAGATACGCCGACCGGCGCAAGGTGGAAGAGACGTGGAGTTTAAAAGGGTTCTTTTTCTGAAAAAGCAAATGGCGCAAAAACTGGGGAGAGGATCCCCTGAATTGGGTGAACAGGATATTTTTGCCATGGATGCGCTGACACTGGCGTATATCGGTGATGTATGCTGGTCCTTTTTTGTCAGAAAAGCGCTGATCGATACAGGGATTTACAATGTGCAGATATTAAACAGCCTGGCATCGGAGATGGTGTCCGCCCGTCAGCAGAGCCGTATCCTTTTTGAGATAAAAGAATTGCTTTCCGACAGAGAATTAAAAGTCTGCAAAAGGGCAAGGAATACCCATTCTACAGTGCCGAAAAGCGCTACAGTAGAGGAATACAGGGAGTCTACGGCATTTGAAGGGCTCCTGGGGTATCTCTATCTGTCACGGCAGAAAGAAAGGCTTGATTTCCTTATGGGACGCGGGCTTTCTTATTTGGCAAGGGAGTTTCACGATGAATAACAGAAGGGTTTCCCCTGATAAAAAGGAACGGAAATGCGATCCGCATGAGAAAAGAAGGAGCGGAGACCAATCCATACGTGGGGAAAGGGGATTTTCTTCTGGGGGCAGGAGAAAGGAAGAGGAAACCTGTTTTATCGGCGGCCGGAACAGCGTACTGGAATCTCTGCGTGCAGGGCAGGTAAAAAAAGTTTTCATAAAATCGGGGAAAAAGGACAGCCGCCTTTTAGCGCTGGCGGAAGAAGCGGAACGTTTCGGCATCTCCGTTATTGAGGCGGAGGAAGGGGCGCTTGACCGTTTGACAGAAGGTGTCCGGAATCAGGGAGTAGCCGCGTCTTTGAAGCCTTATGTATATGCTGATTTGGAAGAGGTGCTTTCGTCTTGTGGAAGAAAGGATCCCCTGCTCATTCTTCTTGACGGTGTGGAAGATGTAAGAAATATAGGTGCGATTGTCCGCACGGCGGAATGTGCGGGGGCAGCGGCGGTACTGCTTCCCAGGCATAGGAGTTCACCGGTGACGGCGGGCGGCACGGAGGAGGGACTTTGCCTCAATAGGCAGGGGCGTCCCCCGGGGCCGGCGCCCGCCATGAAGACGGCGGCAGGTGCTTTTGCTTATCTTCCGGTCTGTCAGATCGGAAATATCCGGCAGACACTGGAGAAACTGAAAGAACGGGGCTTTTGGGCAGTCGGCGCTGATATGGACGGCGGTGATCTGTATCAGGCGGATTTGAAAGGTCCTCTGGTTATCGTTATGGGAGCGGAAGGAAAAGGCATAAGTTCTCTCACCAAAAGAATGTGTGATTTCTGTGTACGTATTCCGATGAGAGGCAAAGTGTCATCTCTGAATGTATCTGTTGCCGCAGCGCTTCTCATGTATGAGGCAGTCCGGCAGAGGAATTGAGATGAAAGATTTATACTTGATTGATGGATATAATGTTATCTTTTGGCTTCCCGAAGAGTTTCCCCGGACCGATTTGGAGTCGAGCCGCAAAAAGCTGGTAGATCTTATGCAGGACTATGGGGCTCATAACGACGTGGAGGTGATTGTCGTTTTTGACGGGAATAGCCGTTCTTTAAAAGCGAAAGTGGAAACGGTTTCCCCCTTTTTCCATGTGGTGTACACACCATCGAAAATGACGGCGGACAGTTATATTGAAATGGAATCATATAAAAGGCGGGATGAGTACCGCTCTATTTTCGTTGTGACATCGGATGGGGCGGAACAGAACCAGGTGCTGGGGAACGGCGCTTACCGTATGGCGGGTTGTGACATGGGGGGGGGGGGGGGCCTATGCATC
>OGPL01001650.1_pt1 | contig 19490 bp, 18 predicted proteins | sample 1552901 | NCBI WGS metagenome assembly OGPL01 (sample SAMEA2580244, study PRJEB22360) | human gut metagenome | biome: human gut; feature: human-associated habitat; material: faeces | place: Denmark | collected 2008/2010 | reverse complement strand
AAATACCGACCTCCAAAGTTAGATTTTTTAGGTCTAACTTTTGGGGGTCGGGTCACAAGCATAGTTACGGTTTTGCCGTCAATCTGTTCCGGAATAACTACATCGGTATCACTGCCAAGGTATTCCCAAAAAATAATTGACTTGCCATCAATGTTCTCATAGCGGTAGTCGCCGCTTGTTACAACAGAATGCACAGCATCTCTGCTCTGCGAAACCTTTGGTACATTTACTTCGACTGCGTTTGCAGTGAAAGGTATTGCAGAAAATGCGGAAGCAAGCATTGCGGTAACAATTATAGCTGTAATAGCTTTTTTAAATTTTTTCATTTTATAACCCCTAACTAATATATTTATATTTCTATGTTATCACTGCAAAAATGCTTTGTCAATAAAATGAATAAATTTTAACACTGATTTTCACATATTATAAAAAGTAATCACAGCAATTTTTATATAAAAGCGAGAACATTTGTCAAAATATTGATTTTGTCGTTTTACAAGCATATAATTAATTAGGATTTTAATTATTAGAATTTTAACTATAGAGGTGTAGTATGAAAGAATCAATACATTATCTGCTAATGGCAGATCATTTTTTAGTTCAAAAGGCACTGCTTGCAAGTATAAAGGATTCGGGTCTTACTCCGGGACAGCCAAAAATACTCGACTATCTGCAAAATCATAACGGCTGCGTGCAAAAAGACATTGCTAAAGGCTGCCATATTGAGCCGGCATCAATTACAGTTATTCTCAAAGGAATGGAAACTAAAGGCTATATTGAAAGAAAAATGCTCAACGGTGACCGCCGCTCCCTGTATGTATTCCTGACTGACAAAGGCAAAGAATACATTGATTATCTAAACAGAAAATTTAAAAAAATTGAAAATGCAGCTCTTAAAAATTTTAATGAAGATGAAAAGCAAAAATTTAACGATTTATTAATGCGTGTCTATGAAAATATGCTTGAATATGATAAGGAGGAAAAACAACAATGAATTTAAAAAATATGAAAATCAGACTACCGATGTACCTTGTAGGTTTATTTATAATGACAATAGGTATAGCAATTTCCGTTAAATCGAACCTCGGTGTATCGCCTGTAAGTTCTATCCCCTACACTATGACCTGTATATGGGGAATTGAAATGGGAAAGGCTACCATACTTTTTCATATTGTATTGGTATTAATACAATTAATTATTCTCAGAAAGAATTTTAAACTGATCAGCTTATTACAGATTCCCGTAGGCGTTGTTTTCGGTTATTTCACAACATTCTGTAATTATCTTGTAAGCTTCTTCCCCACTCCCGACAATATCGTAATAAGAATTATTATGGTACTCATCAGTGCCGCAATTGTTGCTATCGGTATTTTCCTTTACTTGCCTACCGATGTTATCCCGCTTGCGGGCGAAGGCGTTATGAGTGCGGTTTCGCAAGTAACTAAGATTGAATTTTCAAAGGTAAAAATGGCATTTGACATAACAATGGTTATTATATCAGGTGTATCTTGCCTTATTTTTATCCACAATCTCGGCAGTGTGGGAATCGGCACAGTAATTGCCGCTTTTCTTGTAGGATTTATTCTCGGTATAATAAATAAAGTGTTCGGAAAATACAGAGATAAACTCTTAGGCAAAACCAAAATTGCAGATGATACCGCTGAAACAGATGACAAACCTACTTATGTAATCTCCATTTCAAGAGAATACGGCAGCGGAGGCAGAGCAATAGGAAAAATTCTTGCCGAAAAACTCGGATACAAATATTATGACACCGAACTTATAAAACTTGTAATGCAGGAAAGCGGATATTCACCTGAATACATAGAACACAACGAGCAAACTCTTGACAAATCAGCGCTTAACGACTTTTTTGAATGGTACCAGCAAAACAACGGTGATACTGTTTCTAATATCAACAGCTTGTTCAAAAAAGAAGAATCGGTTATTAAGCACCTTGCCAAAACCGAAAACTGTGTAATTGTCGGCAGACTTGCAAACTATATTTTAAGAAACAAAAAACATATTTACAATGTATTTATAACCGCAGATGAAGAAAGTGAAATTGAAAAAGTAAAAGAAAGAGATCACCTTTCACATGAAAATGCCGCCAAGCAAGTAAGAAAAGTAAACCGAGAACGCTCTGCGCACTGCAAATACTTTACGAATACAGATTGGGGCAATGCAAAAAATTACAATCTGACTATAAAATCAAATGACTTCGGTTATGAAAAAACAGCGGATTTAATCGAAATACTTTTCAAACAAAAATTTTCGTTATGATTCTTTAGGTCGATTTTCAGATTAGAAAATTATTAATACAAACTTCAAATCAAAACATAATTCACCTTAACTTTAATGAAACAAGCTAAAAGACAGACAGTAAAAACTGCCTGCCTTTTTCTTTGTCAGCCGTTACAGCCACACTCAAAATTACATTTTTCTCTTTCTTCAGGTCTTGCATTCGGCGGGAAGAATGATTCGTTAGGGAAATCTACCCTGCTGAATACTTCGCACGGGTCGTCACTTTCAGGCTTACATTCCTTGCGAGGAATACAAAAATCATATGACGGAATCATAATCTGTACATTTCTCTCAAGCTGTGTAATTGTAAAAATACCGATAGTGGCACTTACGCTCGCATCTCCGGTCACAGCAAAATCGTCACCAAAGTATGTTATTACACATTCAGGTATAGGAGCACAAGGAAGCTGCGGAACACTTCCTTTTATAAGTCGTGCCGAAAGAGCCATAGGTTCGGAAATTTGTACTGTTGCATTTGGTAAAAACTCCGTGCAACCGCATGATGTAACAGGTTGAGAGCAAACTATACAACTGTCGCTCGAAAAGCTCTTTGAATTTGATTCACTGCCGTAAAGAACCGACCTTTTACCGTAAATTGCAAGTCCGTTTACCCGTGACGGAATTGTTGAACCGCAGGTATATGCCTCAAGAGAAATATCAAAATAGAATGTAACATCAACCGCATAACAGCCACGATGAAAAGCGATTGATTCAACGCTTACATCGGCGGTTATAACGCTTGCCTTGCAGATTTTTACAGATGATGCGTTATTGATAACAGATTGACTGCAAGGTGTAAAATAAACCGCAAGATTGCTAAGGCAATCCTTTGAGCCGCAACTGTCATAAATACGGCTTGCGTTTATGCAGACAGCGTCTGTGCATTTGTTTTCGGTAAGCGGTTCGTTGCCCGACTGCCGTGGTACTGTGCCGTATGATACATCTGGCATAAAAATTAACCCCCATAAAATGTATTAACAGGCTTACGCTCTGTAACAATACATTTTATGAAGGTTATACTTAATTGTGAATATTGAGTTGATTTATTTTAAATAAGGCTTTAAAATTTCATCAAGGTTTTTGTTTACAGCTTTCGGATTTGACTGCGTATAATTTGAAAAAGCGATGAATACTTTGCTCTGGTCCTGCGCAAATACAATTCTTGCATTAAATCTGTAGAATGCTGCGTCACAATAATAATTACCGCAATCGTCAACATACAAACCGTACGCAAAACTTGATTTATAAGGAGTGAACATTTCTTCTTTGGATTTTGCAGACAACAATTCACTTCCCGTAATAGCATCTGTCCATTTAAGCAAATCACTCAAATTGGAGATAAGACCCGTAGAAGAATACGCAACACCCGGATAAATATTCCACTCATCGTCAAAAATATCCTGATAACCTGTAGCAAGTTGGTCTGTGCTCTCAAAGGTTGTCGAAGTCATTTCGAGCGGCTCAAAAATATTTTCTTTCAAAAATTCCTCATAGCTTTTTCCGCTTACCTTTTCGATTATGTCACCGAGAATAAAATAATCGGAATTTGAATAGCTGTAATTTTCTTCATCATTATCAATTTCTTGTGATAATATCCATTTTAAAATAACAGAATGATTATCTTTAGCGGAATTTTTCTCTGAAATATCGTACTGCGGAGCATTTGCACGCACGCTTTCGTCAGATTTGCCGAGATAATCCGGCAAGCCTGTTGTCATTGTAAGCAAATTACGGATAGTTATATCCGAACCGTACTTATAATCGGGATAATACTTGTCAAGCGTATCATCTGTGCTCAGCTTATCCTGCTCCTGTAAAATCATAACAGCCGCAGCGGTAAACTGCTTTGTAAGCGAACCTATGTAGTAATTTGTATTGAGTGAATTATATGTATGCGAACCCTTGTCGGCATAGCCGTTATTGCCTATATATTCAAAATCATTTCCGAGTTTATAATATACAGTTCCTCTGAATTTACTTGCAACAAGTGTATTATCGAACTTAGCTGTTATGCTGTCGGTATCCTGTTTTAATTTTGTAAAATTATATGCAGGATTAGTAGGTACTTCATCAGCAGTTGCAGGCGCAACGGTAAGTCCCTGCGTCGATGCACCTGTAGAATTTGTAGTCTGCGGTGCTGTTGTAGCCGAAGATTCCGAATCATTGTCACAGCCTGTAAATGCAACTGCGGAACACGCCGCCATAGCTACGCACATTAATGATTTTGCTAAAGCCTTCAAAAAATCACCTCATCAGATTTTTTCCATTTTACTGAAATTAGCCATAAGAGTTTTTGTGCCTGCCTTATCAAAAGCAACTTCAAGCATTGTGTCGTTGCCCATTTTTTCGGTTTTCATAATCATACCTTTGCCAAATACCTTATGGAATACGCAATCTCCTTTTTTGTAAACAGTACCCGATTTAACGGCAGGTTTAGTAAATGTATTAAAACTTTTGTTAGGTGTGAATTTTGAACCGGCACCGATACTGATATGACTTGAGGATGCGGAAAAACCGTTTGTTGACGCAAAAGTCTTTTTCTCGCCTGTATAATTAAGTAATTCGGGCGGGATTTCATTTACAAAGCGTGATACTTTGTTATAGCTTGTATGACCCATCAACATTCTTGACTTTGCCTTGGTAATGTATAGCTTTTCTTTTGCTCTTGTAATACCTACATAAGCAAGTCTGCGTTCCTCGTTAAGTTCATCGGGATTCATCATTGTGGCAATTGACGGGAACACACCTTCTTCAAGACCTGCAATGAAAACTACGGGAAATTCAAGTCCTTTTGCGCTGTGCAATGTCATCATTACCGATGAATCCGCTTCTGCATCATAGTTATCAATATCTGTCTGCAATGAAATTTCCTCAAGGAAGTTTGAAAGTGACGCTTCTTCTGCGTAATCCTCTTCAAATTTGATAATATTTGAAGAAAGCTCTTCGATGTTCTCAATTCTTACATCGGGGTTGTCTTTCTCTGTTTTTAAATATTTTTCGTAATCTGTATGTTCGAGAATAAGATTGTATAATTCCGCAAGAGAATAATCTCCGCTTTGTTCAGCCTCCATAAGACCGTCAATCAGCGCAACAAAACTCTTTAACTTTGTTGCGGCTCTTGAAAGCTGTGGATATACATCTGCATCTTTAATTACGGAATATATGCTTTCGCCGAGTCCCGCGGCAATTTCAGAGGCTTTTTCAAGTGTAGTTGCGCCAATACCACGCTTTGGCACATTAATAATTCTGCCCAGTCTGACATCGTCGTGCGGATTATTAATAACCTGAAGATATGCAACCATATCTCTGATTTCTTCTCTGTCATAGAATCGTCTGCCGCCGATTACACGGTGCGGAATACCGCTTCTTGACAAAGCCTGCTCAATTGAGTTTGACTGTGCATTCATTCGGTAAAGAATTGCAAAATCAGAGAATTTTCTGCCGTCTGCTACACCGTCAAGTATAGTTTTTGCAATAAATTGAGCCTCGTCACGCTCGGAATCGGAAGTATGCACCTCAATTTTATCGCCAACGGCATTTTCAGTCCACAACGTTTTGCCCTTACGCATTGTGTTGTTAGAAATAACACCGTTTGCCGCATTAAGAATATTCTGTGTACTGCGGTAATTCTGCTCAAGTCTTATCATCTTAGCGCCTTTAAAGGTGTTTTCAAAAGAAAGGATATTTTCAATTGTAGCACCTCTGAATTTGTAAATACTCTGGTCGTCATCACCTACAACGCAGATGTTGCCGTATTTTGCGGCGAGCATACTTACAAATTTATACTGCACCTTGTTTGTATCCTGATACTCATCAACCATTATGTATTTAAACTGATTTTGATAAAATTCGAGTATATCGGGACATTTTTGAAAAAGCTCAACAGTCTTGCAGAGCATATCGTCAAAGTCCATTGCATCTGCGGTTTTTAATCTTGACTGGTAAATTTCATATACTTTTGCCACGGACTGCTTGAGGTTATCGTAGCCTGCTCTTTTGAGCATTTCCTGCGGAGTAAGCATTTCGTCCTTGGCTTTTGAAATTTCGTTGAGCACTCTTTTTACCGGCAACATTTTTTCGTCATAATTAAGCTGTTTTAAAATATCTTTTACAAGTTTTTTCTGGTCGTCAGTACCGTAAACGGTAAAATGACTTGTAAAACCGATTCTGTCGCCGTATCTTCTTAAAATTCTCGCACAGGTAGAGTGAAATGTAGCCGCCCAAATATCCGAACCGCCTTCCGGAACAGCGTTGCAGATTCTTTCTTTAAGCTCCCCTGCCGCCTTATTTGTAAAGGTAATTGCAAGTATCTGCCACGGTTTGCAAAGTTCAGACTGCAAAATATACGCAATTCTGTTTACAAGAACGGTTGTTTTGCCCGAGCCTGCACCCGCAAGTATAAGCAAAGGGCCTTCTGTGCAAAATACAGCCTGCTGCTGCATATTATTCATATGTGAAAACTGTTTTTTTAATTCTGATTGTACCATAGCAATATTCCCGTTAAAAGTTTAATAACACAGAAAACGGGCGAACTGCGTCCGCCCGTATAATCTGACGATTTTATTTTATGTAGCCGTAGAATGTTTCAAGAATTTCAGGACCCTGGTCTGCAACAATCATTGTAACATAGTTGCCGTCCTGTGTAACCTTGCAAGCCTCAACCATAGGAAGTTTTTCGGCATTGTAGCCTGAATACTGTGTAACGATTGAAGTGTATGTCTTAGAAAGCGCATCGTTTACTCTTGATGCAGCGTCAGCATCAACAGCCTCAACGAGTACGATTTCAACTCTTGAATTGCTGTCTGAATTGATTTCTGCGGCAAACTGCTTAACATCTTCTGTGTCTATGCTGTAATATTTTTTAAGATCATTAGAATCTGTAAGCTCTTTTAAGTCCAATGAATACTTAGAGTTGATGTCAGAAAGAACTGTTTTTAAATCAACCTCTTTGCTGCCTGAACAACCTGCGAGCGCAGTAAGACAAAGTACAAATATTGTTACCAAAGAAACTACCTTTTTCATAATTAACCTCCAAAAATGTCTTATAAAAAAATTACGCCGAATCAGTGTGACCCGGCGTATTCAGATGGTCGAGGTGACAAGATTCGAACTTGCGACCCCATCGTCCCGAACGATGTGCGCTACCAAACTGCGCTACACCTCGATAAAAACAGCCCCGATTACTCGGGGCTTTTAATGGCTGAGGAATAGGGATTCGAACCCCAACAAACAGAGTCAGAGTCTGTCGTGCTACCGTTACACCATTCCTCAATGTTTATTGCTCATTGCTGCAAGCCGTGCAATCAACGATATATATTATATATTATGAAGTGCGATTTGTCAACACTTTTTTGGATTTTTTTAAAACTTTTTAGAAGTTTTAAACTTTCGTTTAGCATTGACTTGTTGCTTACTTTCACGCAATCAACAATAGCTATTATATAGCAGAACGTGTGTTTTGTCAACATCTTTTTTCAATTTTTTCTAAAATTTGAAAAATACAAAAAAATACGGAATTTTAGCTAAAACTTTTTTTGAGTCTTATATCATCACCGACAAAATTAAGCCTTACACCCTCTCCGTATATTCTTGAAATAAATCTTGAAGTATAAGTTTTTTCAAGTTCTGTTATTGAAAGGTTTGTGTTTATTATCAAAGGCTTTCTCAAAAGCATTCTTGAATTACACAAATTATAAAACTGTGTATTTGAAAAAGTATTTGAAAACTCTGTGCCTAAATCATCAATAATTAGTAAATCGCACTTTGTGAGCATTTCAAAATATTCGGAATCGTTGGACTCTTTGGAAAAATGCATATTGCTAAGCGTTGACATAAGCATAGGTGCAGACACATAGATTACACCGAAACCACGCCTTGTAACCTCATTGGCAATAGCGAGCGAAAGGTGGGTTTTGCCAAGACCTGTGCCGCCTCTCATAAGTATAGTCTTTGACTCGGGCGTAAAAGTTCTTGCGTACTGCACGCAATAATTATAAATTTTTTGCATCTTATCAAAAGGTGATACTCCGCTCTCCTTATCAACCTCATGACTGTACATATTAAGGTCAAAACTCTCAAAAGTGGAAAGTCTTAAAGGCGCAGTACGGTTAAGCTCCTCGCACGCAGTGGCTACAAGCAGTCTTTTAAAACAAGGGCAATACACTGTTCTTCCGTCTTTTTCTATATATCCCGTATCTTTGCAGTATTTACAGTTGTAATGCGGTTCAAAGCAATTTTCTTCATAGCCGTTTTCTTTAAGCAGCTTTTTGACTTCATTTTGCATAGAAAGACTTTTGGCACGCAAATCCTGCGTGGCAGACTTTACATCTCCGCCGTTTAAAACCGCACGAACCGCAAGTATTCCGCATGAAGATATTTCTTTTTCAAGCTCCTCTATTCTCGGAACTCTTCTGTAAACCTCTTCACGAACCTGCTCCGCTCTTCTCTCGGCTTTGGTGCGCCTTTCTTCCATTTTTGCTTTTGTCGCTCTGTAAATTTCTTTACTGTATCCCATTTATATCACCACACTAAATACTGTCGATTGTATCTAATCTCTGCAAATCATTTATATTATATGATGTGTTGGCGTCATTCCTGTTTCCGCCTTTATTCTTATACTTATCGGGTCTGCTGTCAAATTTGTTTAAATCGTCAACGTTGTAAATTCCGCTTGAATTCCAGCGCTTTAAAATTCCGTTTATGTATCTGAAATCGCAACTGCCCTTACTGTCAACACATCTTTCGTAAGCCTCTCTTAGCATTTCGGGAGAAAATTTCCACTCGTTTACCCATAAATCGGCGTATTCAACCTGCTTTTTAGTAGGAGAACCCGTATTTTTTAAACCGAACGCAGATGCTACAACCGTAAAACTCTGGCTTGCACGATGTGCTTGTTTTATTTTATTTTCGGCTTCCTCAATTGAGAAAACTCCCGCATCCGACCATCTCAAACCTATTGTTTCAATGGCTCTTATGTTAGATTTTCCGATGCTTATACAATACTGAATAAGCATTATAATTACCTCTACAGGCAAACCGCAGGTATTTTTAAGTAACAGTAACGATGATGCATCGGAGTTTGATAAAGGCTTGCCGAGGGCTGTCTGTGCCTCGTTTACAAGCATTTTAAATTCTTCGTCAACCGCAAGCTGTTGTGCCACATAAACATAATCGGGGCGCTGCGGTCTTACAAACATATGCGGAACTGTAGGCTCTTCCTTTTCAATCGGAGCGGCAGTATTATTGCTTTCGACTTGTTTTACCGCAGGCTGTTCAGTCGTTTGCTGTTCTGCCTGTGCAGGCTCAAAAGCACCGTTATTTTGGCAAAAGATACCTTTCATAACCCAGTATTCAACTGCCTCCGGAATATCGGTTTCATTTACACCTGTCGCCTTACTGATGTCGCTTTCGTTCACATCTTCCCCACTGTGTCGCAAAAGATATAACAATACCTTAAGTTTAACGCCGTCCGAAAACTTAAGTCCCTCGTCTACAACAGACGAAGGCACGGCAAATATTGAATTCCAAGCACCAAGATTAATTTTCATAGACATTTCATATACCTCTGACCCAAAATAAATATTATAATCAAACTTTATCGTACACATTATTATATCACACTAAATTTAAAAATCGACACATATTTTTAAATTTTATAGATTTTTTTAAAGAAATATGTTAAAATACAGTTGAAATGTTTTAAGGAGGTAATATTATGAAATATACATACATTCCAAGAGGTGTTTGTTCAAGACAGATTAATCTTGAGATAAATGACGGAATTATAGAATCCTGCGAATTTATCGGCGGTTGCGCAGGCAACACTCAAGGCATTTGCGCTCTTGTAAAAGGTATGGACGCAGAAGAGGCTGTAAAGAGATTAAAAGGCATTGACTGCCGTGGCAGAGGTACATCTTGCCCCGATCAGCTTTCTTACGCTATTGAAGAGGCTCTTGAACTCGAATAAGCTCTGCGGCTAAAACTTTATATTTATCATAACATTAAAGCTCTCTTTATTTGCGTAAAGAGAGCTCTTTGTTTTGGTTTTAAGATTTAGACGGTTTTATGCAGTGTTTTGTCAAGAAATTCCGGTGTATCACAAAAATTATAAAAGTTTGGTCAACCTTTTCAAAGGTTGTGGGTGTGGGCAAAGCCCACAAATACTTTCCGTTTATGTAATCTGACGATAACCAAACAGCCTGCTGTTTGGCGACTTAAACAAAAGAGTTTTCAAAACTATAACCCTTTAGTTCGTTTTACAGCATATTGGTTTCATCAATTTTTGCGTTCACATCATCAAGTTTATTTTCAAGCATAACAGACATAAAAAATATCTTTGATGTCGTTCAACACCTTTAATTCTTCGTCGGACATAAAAATCTCCCGAAATCAGTCAACCTTGAAAGTACCTGCCTCAATCTCATCAATCATAGCAAGACGCTTTAAGTGTCTGTCGCCCTCTTCGGGAGTATTGAGGAAAATTTCTGTAAACTTAACAGCATCTTCTTCGCTTGTAACTCTGCCGCCCATACAAAGAATATTTGCGTGGTTGTGTCTGCGTGTCATTTCAGCACAAAACTCATTGCTTACAACTGCCGCACGAATACCCTTAACTTTGTTTGCTGCCATTGAAATACCGATACCTGTACCGCAGCAAAGAATACCAAGCTCACATTCGCCGCTTGCTACTGCTTTTGCAACTTTATAGCCGTAAACAGGATAATCAACGCTGTCTGTGCTGTAAGTACCAAAATCTTTATATTCAATACCCTTTTCGTCAAGATATTTTTTAATTGCGCAGATAAGGTTATATCCGCCGTGGTCACATCCAAGTGCTAACATTTCTTTTCCTCCATTTTCTTTTTAAGTTCTCTTTCAGCCTGCGGCAGTCTTAAATACATCGGCATAAGTTCCGCAGCCGAAAGCACTTCTCCGTCATTAAATTTTTGTACAGCAATTTCTGCTGTTGATGACGCTCTTTGAAATCTTATACTGATTGGTGCGAGTTCAACATTTGGTAATAATTCTTTCATAGCATTATAGCAAAGCTCCGCACCGTCACCCACAAGTATAATTCTTTCGTCATAACTCTTAAGTTCTTCTGAAAGCTCGGCAACAGACAAAGCTCTGTCTTTGCAAAGTCTTTCGGGCTTTATGCCGTCACATTTGAAAAGCGCATTATAAACCTGTGAACAGCGAGCGTCCATAACAGAACAGATTATCCCATTTGCAGATTGCAAATTATACGCAAGGCTTTCAAGCGTCGATACCTCTATGCAAGGCAAATCATCGGCAAAAGCAAGTCCTTTAGCCGCTGCAACACCGATTCTTACACCTGTAAACGAACCCGGACCGCAGTTTACCGCAACGGCGGTAATATCTGTTGTCGTTATGTTTGTGTTTGCAAGCAGACTTTCAACCATAGGCATAAGTGTTCTGCTGTGAGTAAGTTTTGTATTTATAAAGAACTCACCTATTATTTTGTTTTCGTCACAAATTGCGGTTGACGCAGCTGTGGCGCTTGTATCTATTGCAAGAATTTTCATTGCGGATCAACACCTTCAATTTCAAAAATTCTGTCATCATCATTTTCGCCCTTAATGATTCTGATTTTAATACAATCGGCAGGCAAAGCCTCTTCAATATTTTCACTCCACTCAATAATGATTATACCGTTATCGATATAATCAAAAAATCCTGTGGAATACAAATCATCCCATGTATTTACACGGTACATATCAAAATGAAAAATATTATACTTACCAGAATATTCATTGACAAGAGCGAATGTAGGGCTTGAAACATTTTCTCCTGCACCGAGCGCACCGGCAAGTCCTCTTGTAAAGGCAGTCTTGCCCATACCAAGACCGCCAAAAAGAGCGATTACTTCCGTGCCGCACAACTTTTCGGCAATTTTTGCGCCGAGTGCCTCTGTTTCACGGGCATTATGAGTATTTACAGTAATCATCAGAATAAACCGTTAATTTTTCCTTCCTCGGTAACATCAATTTTCTCTGCCGACGGAACTTTCGGAAGACCCGGCATTGTCATAATATCACCTGTATATACAACTACAAATCCTGCACCGTTTGAAAGTGTAAGATTCTTTACTGTGATTTCAAAATCCTTTGGAGCACCGAGAAGTGTTGGGTCATCAGAAAGCGAATATTGTGTTTTTGCAATACAAACAGGAAGTTTTTCACCGCCGAGAGCCTGAATCTGCTTCAATGCCTTTTCGGCAGCCTTTGTATAGTTTACTCTTGAAGCGCCGTAAATTGTTTTTGCAATTTTGTCAACCTTTTCTTTAATTGTAAGGTCATCTGAATAAATAGGAGCAAAATCAGACGGCTTTTCGCAAGCCTCTACTACCTTTTTGGCAAGTTCTGTACCGCCTTCTCCGCCCTTTGAGAATACATTTGAGAGAGCAAAGTCTGCGCCTTTAGATTTACAGTAACTCTCGATAAACTCAAGTTCCTCTGCTGTATCTGTACCGAACTGGTTGATAGCAACTACAACGGGAACATTGTACTTTCTCATGTTATCAATGTGAACACCAAGGTTTTCAATACCATTTTTAAGAGCCTCAAGATTCTCTGCAGAAACCTCTGCCTTAGGCACACCGCCGTTGTACTTTAACGCACGGCAAGTAGCAACAATAACTACGGCAGACGGCTTAAAACCTGCATATCTGCACTTGATGTCAAAGAATTTCTCTGCACCGAGATCTGAACCGAAGCCTGCCTCTGTAATACAGTAATCGGCAAGTTTTAACGCAAGCTTTGTAGCACGAATGCTGTTACAGCCGTGAGCAATATTGGCAAAAGGACCGCCGTGCATAATAGCAGGGGTACCCTCGAGTGTCTGAACAAGGTTTGGTTTGATAGCGTCTTTAAGAAGAGCTGTCATAGCACCGTCAGCCTTGATGTCCTTTGCAAAAACAGGCTCGCCTGCATATGTATAAGCAATAAGAATATTACCAAGTCTTTTCTTTAAATCAGAAATATCGTCAGCAAGGCAAAGGATAGCCATAACTTCAGATGCAACAGTAATTATAAAGTGGTCCTCACGAGGAATACCGTTCACTCTGCCGCCAAGACCGACAACAATATTTCTCAAAGCTCTGTCGTTCATATCAAGACATCTCTTAATAAGAATCTGGCGAGGATCAATCCCGAGAACATTACCCTGCTGAATATGATTGTCAAGCATTGCACAGCAAAGATTGTTTGCAGAAGTAATAGCGTGCATATCGCCTGTAAAGTGAAGATTAATATCTTCCATAGGAAGTACCTGAGAATAACCGCCGCCTGCAGCGCCGCCCTTAATACCAAATACAGGACCGAGTGAAGGCTCTCTTAGAGCGATTACAGCCTTTTTACCAATCTTAGCCATAGCCTGACCAAGACCTGCAGAAGTAGTTGTTTTACCCTCACCTGCGGGGGTTGGATTGATAGCTGTAACAAGAATAAGTTTTCCGTCCGGCTCATTTTCCAAACGATTGGCAAGTTCGTCTGAAAGTTTAGCCTTATACTTGCCGTAAAACTCCAGCTCATCCTCTTTAATTCCGATCTGTGCGGCAACCTCTTTAATCGGGAGTAAGGTCGCAGCCTGAGCGATTTCAATATCACTTAACATATTGAAAATACCTCCGTTCAAATATATTTCTTTAATTATAACAAAACTTTCCCCCTCTATTATTCCAATAAGAAAATATATTTTACAATAGAATATAAAATACTCGGGTTTAATTGCTGCAGATTAGGTAATGTTACTTTGATGTATTCAGTTACAACGGATACTGTTGCGTTTAAAATCCAATATAGATAGATTTATAGTGAATCATCAGAGAAAACAATCGCTCTTGTTGATAAATTTAAAATTCAGTATGGATAGATTTATAGGATAACAATAGGTGTGAAAGACCATTCTCGCTTTTCTTTAAAATCCAATATGGATAGATTTATAGTTCTGAAATACTTGCTATTTGTGATACTGAAGAACATTTAAAATCCAATATGGATAGATTTATAGCGCACTCGGTGCAGGAGCAACCGCAGCGGCAACAGTATTTAAAATCCAATATGGATAGATTTATAGTTTTTCGTCAGCCGTTTTTACGATAGTATCAATGTGATTTAAAATCCAATATGGATAGATTTATAGTAGTAGAGAGTATTGATGATGAGTATCACTATGCCAATTTAAAATCCAATATGGATAGATTTATAGCTCTCGCAGTAACGAGAGGCTTTCGGAGCTTATTAGGTTTAAAATCCAATATGGATAGATTTATAGTCTTGATTTTTTAAGAGAGAAAAGATATAATAAAAAATTTAAAATCCAATATGGATAGATTTATAGATGGTATTCTTGACCTGCACCGAAACGCTGTTTACTGATTTAAAATCCAATATGGATAGATTTATAGTTGCGTTTACTAATCCACGCACAAAAATGATAACAGAATTTAAAATCCAATATGGATAGATTTATAGCTGTGATGGTAATTGATTACGCAACAGGAATGACATATTTAAAATCCAATATGGATAGATTTATAGGCTTTTAAATTAGTAAACATAACTTCAAAAATGCAATTTAAAATCCAATATGGATAGATTTATAGAAAGATGACGCAAAACAAAAAAAGTTTGATTTTATATTTAAAATCCAATATGGATAGATTTATAGATCGGCGAGCATTACGATGAACACGAAAATAAAGAATTTAAAATCCAATATGGATAGATTTATAGAATGTCAGCTTGTTTAGCTATTCGACTAACTTTAACATTTAAAATCCAATATGGATAGATTTATAGATAGCGTTGAGCAGCATTGATAATAGCTCAAATAGATTTAAAATCCAATATGGATAGATTTATAGCTGAACGGACTTTCCTTGAACCCTGCTGTGGTGAATTTAAAATCCAATATGGATAGATTTATAGAGGACTACCAATTTCTTGATTTACTGCTTCACTTATTTAAAATCCAATATGGATAGATTTATAGTTAATGTAAGCCGCAATCGACATCACCTTTTTTCTATTTAAAATCCAATATGGATAGATTTATAGCTGGATTGTTGGTGCTGATGTTCTTTTGCTTTTTGCATTTAAAATCCAATATGGATAGATTTATAGTTAGTGTTTCAACTGATTACATATTGGGACTTACAAATTTAAAATCCAATATGGATAGATTTATAGTATTTTTAAAAGGTCATTGCGCATTTTTTAAATTAAAATTTAAAATCCAATATGGATAGATTTATAGCCGTTTGCGTACTGTTTTTTAAACAATACGTCAATATTTAAAATCCAATATGGATAGATTTATAGTTTTAACACTTTAATACACTAAAATATACTATATAGGTATTTAAAATCCAATATGGATAGATTTATAGTATATACCAATCCGCAACAGCGAAGGCTTTTATGTATTTAAAATCCAATATGGATAGATTTATAGTCAATCTTAATTGTGATGTTGTTTTGTCTGATGTAATTTAAAATCCAATATGGATAGATTTATAGGTACAACTCAGGTTTAATGCTTTCGCTTATAAAATCATTTAAAATCCAATATGGATAGATTTATAGTCCCGATGCTGAGAACAATCTTAAAAGAACAGCTTTATTTAAAATCCAATATGGATAGATTTATAGCGAGATAAATGGGAAATGGTACTCGGTGCACAGTATTTAAAATCCAATATGGATAGATTTATAGCTCAAACTTTTCTTTCTGCCTGCAAATCGTATGCAAATTTAAAATCCAATATGGATAGATTTATAGTTGTTACTACTATTGCAGGAAATCCACTTCTTGATTTAAAATCCAATATGGATAGATTTATAGTAATTTTCAAAAAACTATTGACAATCTACTTTATTATTTAAAATCCAATATGGATAGATTTATAGGAAAAGATTAACTTTAAATCAAGACGGTGAAATCAATTTAAAATCCAATATGGATAGATTTATAGTAGTTTGTGTATTTAATTGTAAAAAACAGAAATTAGATTTAAAATCCAATATGGATAGATTTATAGCCTATTTTTAAATGTATCTTCAGTCAAACATTCAAGAATTTAAAATCCAATATGGATAGATTTATAGAGTGTTAAAGTGTAAACCTAACAAATTTGCAATATATTTAAAATCCAATATGGATAGATTTATAGCCCGATTGCAGGGTCAAGGGAGCCACTGCTCCCTTGATTTAAAATCCAATATGGATAGATTTATAGACAACTATTTTTATGAATCTTTCACACAAAAAAAAGTATTTAAAATCCAATATGGATAGATTTATAGCCTGATCATAAGTTAAATTGTCATCAGCAGCAAAAGCATTTAAAATCCAATATGGATAGATTTATAGAAAAGTCTTATTTACAGTATAATTGTCTGAAATTTTATTTAAAATCCAATATGGATAGATTTATAGAAAACCTGTAATAATATCATTAATTTCTCTAATAGCATTTAAAATCCAATATGGATAGATTTATAGAAACAGGGTTAGCTATAATATATTGTGATGGAATATATTTAAAATCCAATATGGATAGATTTATAGTTTTGTTTTTGACGAACTCGGAAACAATTTTTCGCTATTTAAAATCCAATATGGATAGATTTATTGATAGGGTGAATAATCTAAAAAATTATCGTGATAATTATTTAAAATCCAATATGGATAGATTTATAGTCGTTTCCGTTTTCAATCATTGAGTAATTCTCAATATTTAAAATCCAATATGGATAGATTTATAGGTATGTTGATATGCTTGTCATCGGGTGAGTATAATATTTAAAATCCAATATGGATAGATTTATAGGGCATATGCACACCAAACTCGTCAACTTGCAGATAGATTTAAAATCCAATATGGATAGATTTATAGCCCAATTCTCGATTGTTCGCAGCGGAATCTCGAGCATTTAAAATCCAATATGGATAGATTTATAGCAACTGCGGGTCAAGCAAGTCATTTAAGGACTTAAGATTTAAAATCCAATATGGATAGATTTATAGAAGTAAGCACGACCAAGACGGCAATAATTAATTTTGATTTAAAATCCAATATGGATAGATTTATAGACTCTACCTGTAGCAACTGTACCACGACCTGTGATTATTTAAAATCCAATATGGATAGATTTATAGCTACGGACCCGCTCGACCAGCGAGCTACGCAGGGTATTTAAAATCCAATATGGATAGATTTATAGAGCACAGCTCATCCGAAACTCGTCTAATCATTCTGAATTTAAAATCCAATATGGATAGATTTATAGGCTGTGCACAACCTACATTTATAGCATAATTTTTTTAATTTAAAATCCAATATGGATAGATTTATAGTACAGCCGACTTATGCCTGATGAAATTTTTAAACGCATTTAAAATCCAATATGGATAGATTTATAGTCAGATGTCAGAGATAAAACGCTTACTGACGTTGGATTTAAAATCCAATATGGATAGATTTATAGATTCATCATGTTGATAGAGTTGGGATGGGCCGAGACATTTAAAATCCAATATGGATAGATTTATAGGAAAAGGTTTTTATTTTTAGATTAGCTAAGAAATAATTTAAAATCCAATATGGATAGATTTATAGCTGCCGAAACAGTAAGGCAAGAGAAAAGGATAATTATTTAAAATCCAATATGGATAGATTTATAGCTCTGATACATATCATAACAATTTTGTACAGCTTGAATTTAAAATCCAATATGGATAGATTTATAGTAAAGATACCGAATGAAATTGACTGCATTTTCGATTTATTTAAAATCCAATATGGATAGATTTATAGATAGCCTTGCAGGGGCTTGATACGGTTACGGCCGAAATTTAAAATCCAATATGGATAGATTTATAGTGTTGTTTAATGGATGAGTTGCATCAATGGAAAAAATTTAAAATCCAATATGGATAGATTTATAGAGCGAAAAAGCTCATTGCAGAGAATAAACTCGCAGATTTAAAATCCAATATGGATAGATTTATAGTTTTGACAACAACTATGTATTTTCGTCAGATATAAATTTAAAATCCAATATGGATAGATTTATAGTTGCCGGGTTTATGATTTTCTTTTGCAAAATTCAAAATTTAAAATCCAATATGGATAGATTTATAGCTTATCGTGTGTACGCTGACGGCAAGTGGTACAATGATTTAAAATCCAATATGGATAGATTTATAGTTACTGCACGAACATCACCTGGATTGGCTGTCTGCTATTTAAAATCCAATATGGATAGATTTATAGTGCGCAAGGAATACCAGACCAATATATAGCACAATAATTTAAAATCCAATATGGATAGATTTATAGAAAATAATAAAATATATACCTCCTCGAATTAATTATATTTAAAATCCAATATGGATAGATTTATAGCCGAAGTTTTAATTTTAATACAAAATTCATTAAAAAGATTTAAAATCCAATATGGATAGATTTATAGATTAGTCCAGCCGTAGAAGCCGTGTGTTTCAACCCATTTAAAATCCAATATGGATAGATTTATAGGACATTCTTCCATTCCGAGCAGCTCAATAATATTCTGATTTAAAATCCAATATGGATAGATTTATAGCCTCCTTGATTGAATTTTTTTGAATAGATTTTTTATATTTAAAATCCAATATGGATAGATTTATAGCATCAAGTGTCGCTATTTTCTGAATCGCCTGCGTTGTATTTAAAATCCAATATGGATAGATTTATAGTCATCTACATCAATATTATGTTGCATTAAAACAGCTATTTAAAATCCAATATGGATAGATTTATAGTGGAAATTGCTCATATCCGAACAAAGTCAAAAAATTTAATTTAAAATCCAATATGGATAGATTTATAGACATATCTTCAAGTTCAAGATAAAAATATCCATAATTATTTAAAATCCAATATGGATAGATTTATAGTTGCTGACCCTCATACTGCGAAACATCATCAGAAACATTTAAAATCCAATATGGATAGATTTATAGCTCTTTAGGACACTTATATTATACCACCAATTTAGATTTAAAATCCAATATGGATAGATTTATAGGAATTATTTGATATTCCTTTACGAACTATTGAAAATATTTAAAATCCAATATGGATAGATTTATAGTGCGCAAGGAATACCAGACCAATA
>OGPL01001635.1_pt1 | contig 19655 bp, 13 predicted proteins | sample 1552901 | NCBI WGS metagenome assembly OGPL01 (sample SAMEA2580244, study PRJEB22360) | human gut metagenome | biome: human gut; feature: human-associated habitat; material: faeces | place: Denmark | collected 2008/2010 | reverse complement strand
ACACCGCCGCAGCGGTGAAGCGGTTTCAGGCGGCGCACGGGCTGGCGGCAGACGGCATTGTAGGGCGCGACACATGGCACGCCCTGCTGGGCGTATAACAGAGGGGCGTTCGGGGCCCGTGTGCCCCGCCGGGACAAATGCGGTATCCTGCGGCGGGACACATGGGTCCCGCCCTACAGAAAGAGGAACGTCGAGGACGCCGTCCCCTACAATGGGACGGGGCTGTACAGGAAAATACTGGAGTCGGGGCGGCGGAAGCCGCCCCTTTTTGCATTTCAGGGCGGGCGGGACGCATTTGGCGGCGATGAGTGCCGAAAAACGGAAGAAGCTGGTATACTGCGCGATGACGAACGGCGGCGGGACGCGCCGCAAAACGCAGAAAGAGAGCAACACAACGAGGAGGGCAATATTATGTGGAAAAAGCGACTGGTCAGCATGGCCATGGCGCTGGTGCTGGCGGTGAGCTTACTGCCGACAACGGCGTGGGCGTGGTCATATTCGGTCGGCACCTTAGATGACCTGAAGAGGCAGCTCGGCTATGGTGGAGAGCGGACGATCGAGGTGACGGGCACCATCGAGGTCACGGAAACACTGGTGATCCCCGCGGAAGCCAAGATCACCATTACGGGCGGCGGCACCCTGAAGCGCGCCGCCAGCTTTACCAGCGGCAGAATGTTTCGCTTTGACAGCTCGGTAGGCATCTATGAGAGGAACAAGGCCAGACTGACACTGGAGAACATCACGGTGGACGGCAACAAAGTGGAGGCCAGCGATCCGGCTTTTTCGCTGTCCATGAACGCGTTCCTTACGTTGAAGGCTGGCGCTGTCATCCAGAACCATGTGAATACCGGCACATACGAGGGTACGGTGTATGTGGCAGGCGGCGTGCTGACCATGGAGGCGGGCAGCGTTATCCGGAATAACACCACCGCCGGTTACGGCGGCGGCGTATACTGCGATGCCGGCAGCTTTATTATGCATGGCGGCACCATCACCGGCAACACGGCGGCCAGGGGCGGCGGCGGTGTGTATAACAAAAGCTATCCCTATATCCAGCAGGATGAAGCACAGGGCAGTAATTATGGTTTCGTCATCGGCGACCGCACGGCGAGCGACAGAAGCGGCGTCATCCGTATCGAGAACAACAAGCTGTCCGACGGTACGACCAACAATGTGAGCGTGGCTCTTTTCGACAGCCGGTATAGCAGCCGGACGACCGACACCAGCGCGAACCCCTGCGCCGTGCAGTACGGTACCTTTGACGCCGCCAAGAGCTACATCGGCGTCAGCGCGGAGATCGTCCCCAGCCTTGTGGTGAAGCATACCTATCCCACTATGCAGGCGGCTTTCCACAGCGACAACGCGGCGTATGCGCTGACATCCGGCAGCGGCGGCCTGTGGATGAAGGGCGCGGAGGACGGCGCCCACACCCACTGCGTGTGCGTGGGTCACTATGCAGCCGACAGCAGCCACTTTACCCACAACGATAAGACGGCATGGACGGGCGTCAGCAGCTTGAAGGCCATCACCACGGCGGGCAACTATTACCTGCTGAACGACGTGGAGGTGGAATTTAATAATTCCATCAGCGACTACGTCTGGCAGCCTGTGAGCGGCGTGAAGCTGTGCCTGAACGGACACAGCATCATCGGCAAAAACAATAACGCGCGCAGCATGATCGAGGTGAACAGCGGCGGTACCTTCGACCTGACGGACTGCAAGACCACCGGCACGGTGACCCACGGCGAGAACTACTGGGGCGAACAGGCTACGGGCAGAGCCGTGGATATCGGCTACGGCAGCTACAGCACCACCGCTACCTTCAACCTGTGGGGCGGCAGCATCACCGGCAATTTCTGCAACGACAGCGCCGGCGGTGTAGCTATTACCAGCGGAACGTTCAACATGTACGGCGGCACGATCACCGGCAACACCGCTGGACTCAAGAAGGAAAGCGGCTACGGCGCCGGCGGCGGTGTGTTTGTGGACATGAGGGGCACATTCAACCTGTACCGGGGTGAGATCAGCGATAATACCGCGGTCTTTCAGGGCGGCGGCGGTGTGTATGTATACACCACGGGTAAGTTCACCATGTACGATGGCACCATCACCCGCAACACCGTGACGCTTCTGGGCGAATCCACCTACAGTAACAGCACCGACTACGGCGGAGGCGGCGTGCTCAACCGGGGCACGTTCACCATGAAGAACGGCACCATCAGCGACAACACGGTGGTGCCCTTCGCCGACAACGGCACCCAGGGCGGCGGCGGTGTGTTCAATACCGGCACCCTTACCATGGAAAACGGTACCCTTACCGGCAACAAGGCGCTGAACTATAAAGACCGGACGGATGGTTTGGGCGACGCGGATGCCTGCGGCAACGGCGGAGGCCTGTACAACGCCAGCGGCGCCACGGCGAAGATAGAAAACGGCATTATCAAGGATAATATCAGCTCGGCGCGCAGTAACGGGCTTGATGGCGAGGGCGCCGGTATCTTTACCAAGGGTACGCTGTATATCGGCACCACCAGCAGCAGTGTGGTCGAGATCTATGACAACGAGGCGAAGCTCGGCAGCGATGAGCTTTCCGGCGGCGGCGGTGTGTGCGTCCGCAGCAATAACGTGAAGCTGATCGGTCAGGTGAAGATCTACGACAATACCAGCACCGCCAGCAGCCATCCCGATAAGGACGACAACCTGTACGTGGGATACGATAATTATGGAAACAACTTTACGTTCAGCGCCGCCGGTCTGAAGCTGACTGGAAAGGAACACATCGGCATCACCACGCAGGCCACCTATGCCAAGGTTCAGATCACCAATGATAATGCCAACGCTGTGTATTTCTACCCGGACAGCAATGATTATCAGATCGTGTCCGAGAATGACAGGCTGTACCGGCGGGAAGCACAGTTCAAAGCGACCATCCATCTGGGCGAGGGCATGAAGGTCAGCGTGAACAAATACGGCGGCGTGCTGTCGGATGGCGGCAAGACGCTGACGTTCGAGAGCGTGACAAATATCCCGTATTTCGAGATAGCGCCAGATGGCGACCACTACCTCCCGAAGAGCTACAAGGACGCGATAAAGGACATGAACAGCCCGCTGAGCGCAAGCTGGTACAGCAACACGAGGGTGCAGCTCTCCGGCTATGACAGCAAGCTGACGAAGGAACTGGAGCTGTGGCTGCCCGATGCCACGGCGAAGGACGCGCCGGAGGCGCCTACGGGTCTGGCGGGCACGATGCCCTACGAGAGCGACACCGCCTACGGCTTCATCACCGGCACCAGCAGCCTGATGGAGTACAGCAAGGACGAGAAAACGTGGACGCAGTGCAGCTACGGCACTACCCGCGTGCCGCTGGACAAGAAATCGGCGAACAGCCCCATTTACAAGGACACGGTGTACTATGTGCGGTACAGAGACACGGAGACACAGAAGGTGTCCGAAGCCACCACGGTGACGGTGCCCCGGTATACGGGCGTTGTGGCGGTTCCCGTGCCCAGAACGGACATGGTGTATACAAATCGTGGGGGCTTCGTCTTTGAAGGGAATCCCGATTACTACAAAGCGCACTATATAACCGTTGAGGGCACCTATATACACACCAAGGCCGGCACCTACACGGTGAAGGTCAAGCCGGAGGACGGCTATACATGGGTGGGCGGCGGCACCGAGCCTGTGACCCTGACGGTCACCATCGCCAGGAGAACGGCAACAGCCAGCGATTTCGAATATAATGCCTGCCCGTCTAACCCGACGCCCTATACCGGCGAGGCACAGACTTATGAGAATGTTCGGTTTAAGAAGCTGGATGCCATCCATGGGGATCCGCTGGCATTCGCCAATTCCAACAACAAGCTCACGCTGAAATATAAGGTGGGAGACACCAACACCTTTGTGACGGAGCCTGTGGACGTGGGCACCTACACGCTGTATATCGATGTGCCGGATGACCCCAACTTCAACGCCACCACGGTGACGGACGAGGGATGGACGTTCACCATCACCCCGGTGGATATGAAAGCGCCCACCGGCGTGACCGGCGTGGCGGCGACGAAGGAGCATCCGACCAAGGGTCAGCTGACCGGTCTGGGCACCGATATGGAGTACCGGGTGAAGGGCAGCGATACGTGGACAGCGGCCACCGGCAACAATACGGTGGACGTGACGCTGAACACGGAGAACGGCTACCCAGTGGACACCGTGTTTGAGGTGCGCTACAAGGCGGATAAGAACCATGATACCAGCAGCCCTGCGCAGGTGACGGTGAAGGCTTATCAATGCGTTGAGCACGTGTACGGCGAGACGCTTGTCGGCGACGAGGCGAATCACTGGTACCAGTGTACGGTGTGCGGCGCCAAGACGGGTATAGCGGCGCACAGCTATACGGACGAGAGATTTGACGGCAACGGGCATTGGGCGGTCTGCGCCTGCGGCGCGGAGACGCACCACGACAAGCACAGTCTGACGGCGAAGCACAACGAGAGCCAGCACTGGCAGGAGTGCGTCTGCGGCTATAAGACCGGCGAGACGGCGCATGAGCTGACGAGCAAGTACGACACGGCGGGGCACTGGCAGGAGTGTGAGTGCGGCTATGCTACCAATAAGACCGACCACAGCATGGAGAGTAAGAGCAGCGCGGACGGTCACTGGGACGCGTGCGCCTGCGGCTATAAGACAGACGTGGCGGCGCATGCGTGGACGGATAAGTTCGACACGCAGAACCACTGGCAGGAGTGCAGCGCCTGCGGCTATCAGAAGGACGTGACGGCGCACAGCCTGACAAAGAACGTCAGCGAGACGCAGCATCAGGTGAAGTGCGAGAGCTGCGGCTATAAGACGGAGTGGGAGAACCACACCGGCGGCACGGCTACCTGCACGGCGAAGGCGGTGTGCAGCGTGTGCGGCGAATCCTACGGCGAGCTGGCGGCACATGTGGCCGACAGCACCTACAGGTACAACGTGGACGGTCACTGGACGGTCTGCGCCACCTGCCGCACGCCCATGAGCAACCAGGAAGCCCACACCGGCGGCACGGCGGACTGCCAGCATAAGGCGGTGTGCGACGTGTGCGGGCAGCCCTACGGCGAGCTTGATGCCAGCAACCACACCGGCGGCATCCGCTGGGTGCAGACCGCAGAGACGCATCAGGCATTCTATCTGTGCTGCGGCGCGGCGGCTGGTGCCGAGGCGAACCACAGCTGGAATGACGAGAGCGTGTGCACCGAGTGCGGCTACGGCTGCGCCCATACCGGCGGCACGGCTACCTGCACGGCGCTGGCGGTGTGCGATATCTGCGGCCACACCTACGGCGACCTGCTGCCCCACGATTACCGGTGGGTCATCGACCAGGAGGCCACCACCGAGGCCGCCGGCCTGAAGCACGAGGAGTGCACCGCCTGCGGCGACAAGCGCAGCGAGGGCACGGAGATCCCCAAGCTGCCGCGTCATTCGTCCTCTGTCAGCACGCCGGACATCCAGCCCATCCTGACGGCGGACGAGGCCAAGAGCGCCACGGATTACAGCGGCGGCATCTACGGCCTGACGTTCCGCGCCAGCACCGGCTACGGCAGCTTCAAGGGCGTGAAGGTGAACGGCAAGACCATCGGCTCCGGGAACTATATCGCGGAGGAGAACGGCGGCACGGAGATCTATCTGAAGGCCGCGTATCTGCAGACGCTGGCGCCGGGCAAGTACACCATGACCGTGATGACGGAAAGCGGCGAGGTGACGACGGAGTTCACCGTCGGCGGCGTGATGACCGCGCCCAAGACGGCGGACGCCGGAGCGCTGGTGTATCTGGCCATGGCACTGAGCAGCTATACCGGCACCGCACTGGTGGCACGGAAGCGCCGGAAAGAGTTCTGAGAACTGAAAAATAAGCAGCACAGGGCGCGGCTTATGCCGCGCCCTGTGCTTTTGCTGTATCGGGATCGGGATGGATCAGGAGTCAAAGACTGCGCCATGCGCCGCGCGCCAGCGAGCCGTATACCACCGGGCAGGGGAGAGCGTCGGCAAAGGGACGCAGCTGCGCGGCGGCGCCGGTCAGCACGTCCGCCTGATTGATGAACAGCACGTCGAAGCCGCCCTCTGCGGCCAGCACACGGGCGGCCATGACTGGGGTGATGACCGCGTCCGGGGAGGCTGCCGCCAGCGGCGCGTACAGCTCGGGGCGGTGGGCGGCGTCCCGGATGGGCTTTCCCAGCGCGGAAGCGCCGAACACACAGACGGTGCGGCGGCGCTCCGGCGGAAGCACCGGTTCCCACGGGGCGTGTGCCTTGGCGGGCAGCCGCCGGGAGCCATCGGCCTCCACCAGCACGAAATCAGCGGCGGTCTGCCAGCCGGGGAAGTCCGGCGCGGTGAGCTTGCCCTCCGGGGTAAAGGCGCCGGCGCAGGCGATGGGGCTGCGGGCAAAGGCCGCGCGCAGCGCCGCTTCCGTTTCAGCAAAGGGACACCAGTCCGGGCACATGATGTGGGTGGTGGTGGCCAGCGGCCCCGAGCCGCGGCGGGACAGCTCCTGAGCCAGAACGCGCAGGAGGGAGGTCTTGCCGCCGCTGCCGATCACCGCCGTCAGGCCGGGGCGGATATCCAGTAATTTCCATAATTCCATAGTGCATACCTCGCTTTGCGTCCATTGTATCACAGAAAAGCGGGATTGTCCCGCTGTTTTTCGGTGATGTATATTCCTCCCATGGGAGGCGAACACTATCCGTACAAAAATTGCATGAACTGGAGGACATTCATATATGAAGGCAACTGGCATTGTGCGCCGTATCGACGACCTCGGCCGCGTGGTGATCCCCAAGGAGATACGAAGAACCATGCGTATCCGTGAGGGCGACCCGTTGCAGACAGCATTGACACGGTGGGAGAGATTCAGCTTCGCCATGGGCGATTTGGCTAAGAGGCACGGGTGGGAGTAGTACATAATGATGAAAATAAGAATGGCGACCGTAGGTATCCGAGAGGGATGAATCATGGAAACGAATCGCCCGAATCTATTGCAGCGCAACGGATTCGGGCGATTTTCTCTGTGTCAATAAGGTTAGTAAGGGTAATTGTTATACGCGCCTTTGCACTACTTAAGTGTCACTGGTACGGCATTTAGCCTGTTTTTTGAATCAATGATCGATTTATAAATATCTTTGATTCCAGCTTCTCTTGCCATGCTGACAACAAGATTTTCTTCCTTTACTCCCATTCTTAAACCCAGGATAATCCCGCTTGGAATCCATTCCATCATAACTGGCGGCTTCATTGGGCAAGCAGTTATCATACGCCATTCTTCATCGTATTCATGGCATTTCCTCTTGATCAGCGTTGTTCTTTCTCTTTCCCATGTACCATTCCCCACGCTATCATACAGATATTTGGGAATTGTCGTATCAGAAATTTCGCCGATCTTGTTCAGCATTACAAGTTTTGCGAAATTAGTAGCATTATACGGAGCGTTCGAATAGTAGATGGGATATAACGGTGTGCCGAAATTTTTGATTCCACAGTTTTGACATTTTTCCTGTTTCCTGCATAAATAGTTTTCTTTCTTTTCAAGATCATAAATCTGAACAAAGCCTCTGTGTTGGTCTGCGTATTTTAGCCAGAGAACCTCATTAAAACCATTCTCAGAAAAGCAAATCGACCAAGTGTCTTTCTTTATCTCATCTCGCAATGCAAGCGCAGAACTAAGAAAATTTTCGACGAGTCCATTTGAAAGCATCTTTGTCACATTGTCAGCTGTAAAAAAGGCTTTCTGCTCTTCAGTCAGCATGCCGCCAAGAATGTCCTTGACACCTTCTGTGACTGCTTCTGTGCTTTCACGAGTTTGAAATGCCGTCAGAAATTCTTGGTGAATAGAGTCAATATCAATATGTAAAAATGTATCAAAGGGATCGTCATAATAGTTTGCCGAAGAAAAATAGAGCCTATTTGTACGAAGTGCTTCCAAGCTATTAAGATTGACAGGACGATAGCGAAATAAAAGTTTCGGAAACCGTATCGCTGCCATCAGTTGTTTTGCATCCTGTGATAGGTCAAGTCCGGGTAATGCGCATAAAGTTTTCCAGAACGCTTCTCGTTCTTGTGCATTCATTCTTTCAGCCCCCTATCTTCCACCGCATTCACGCCGCCAGCGCATTGGCATTGACCCGTTCAATCGCCTGTCGGATGCCTGCCCACACGGACAGGTCTGTGAACACTTCCACGATGCTGCCGTAGTCGGTAAACGGTGCTTCCTGCAAAACGGACATATCTTTCATCATGCCGTTATGAACAATGTACTCCACAATCTGGTTTACGAAGTAAATCTGCCTGCTGTCCAAGCTGGCATCGTTCAGATACTGCGCAAACGCCTCCTTTGCCGCGTTCATGTCAACCCCGACGATTTCTCGCACGAACTCGCCCAGCGGCTTTTGCCCATACTCGGCCTCATAGTCCTGCTTGGTGCCGACTTCACTCCAAAGAATTTTCTCCAGTGCCTGTACATCTTCCGCGGTCAGGGGGACATTGCTTTTGAGTTTGGCAATCACCACATTGTCCATGTGCTGCCGCACATAGAATTCTGCTTTAGCCTTGTAGTTCTTAAGGTCATCATTTTCCAAATCTGATTCATTCCAGTCTACAGAGAGAATCTCATCATTAAAATTCGTATCATAGCGCACGCTGGTTTGCGGGATATACTTCATAAGGTCTCGCAGATTTTCCCGGATATGCTCAAATTCGTTGATTCCGGCATTCTCTACATAGTCCGTATGCAGAATTTTGTCGATCAATTCGGCTTGCGCCATGATTTCCGGGATGTTCGCCACAGATGCAACAGCGGAAACCTTCTTAAACAGGTCGCTGCGGGCTTTGCCGTATTTCTTTCCGGCGAGATAGGCAAGCTCAATGCCATATATCAGCGCATCGAACCGCATCGCCTTAGCATCGTCTTCCTCCGGCGTGATGAGCGGTGCTAGCTCCTGTCCCATGAGCAGGGTGTCCTCATAGGTCAGCGCATTGTAGTTGTCCGCATTTGAGTAAAGCTCTACATATTTGAGGTGCTGCCGGACAGCGAAGTTCTCCCTGTTCAGCTCCTGCACCTTGCCTACCATATCCTCTACCAACGCCTTGCGGAAGGAAATCAAGTCCGTTGCCTGATACGCCAAGTCTTGCAATTTGAACGCAATTTGGGCTTTCAGATGGAAGATCGCACCTTGCAGGGCGATCATATTGGCGGTAGGTCTGCCTTTATTCATGCGAAAGAACTCAAAGTTGCCGCAGAAGTCAAAAATATAGAACTTGTCCTTATCCTTACCATCCATCAGCCCCGGGCACAGACGGGTGCCTCGCCCGATCATCTGCCAGAACTTCGCCTTGCTCATGACCTTCTTGAAAAACACCAGATTCAGCACCTCCGGCACGTCAATGCCGGTGTCCAGCATATCCACGGAAATGGCGATTTGAGGCAGCTTCTTCGGGTCAGAAAACTCATCGATGGCGCTTTGCGCATAGGTCATATAGTTGTCGATGACTTTGGCGAAACCGGGCAAGTGCGGATATTCCTTGTTGAACACCTCAAGGATTTTCTCGGCGTGGATGTGGTTCTTTGCAAAGATGATGGTTTTGCCCAATTTGCTGCCATAGTCGATGGTCAGGCCATTGGTCATCAGCGTATTCAACACCTGCCGGATGGTATCTTCATTGAAAATCCACTCGTTCAGCGCCGACGATGCAATACTCTCCGGAAGTTCCCCATTCTCGTCCTCAAAAGTGTCCTCGTAAGCCCGCTTGTCCGCGTCGGAAAGTTCATCGTAGACAATGCCCTGTTCAATGAATTTCAGTTTCGTTTCTACAGACAGGAAATCCACCAGATACCCGTCCTTGACCGCCTGCGCCAGCTCATAGCCATAGGTGGGCACACCATTTTCCAACTCAAAAATCTCATAGGTATTCTTGTCAATTTCGTCTTTCGGCGTGGCTGTCAGCCCCACCAGCGGGGCATCAAAGTAGTTGAAAATATCCCTGTATTTGTTGTAAACGGAGCGGTGAGCTTCGTCGCAGATGACCAGATCGAAATGCCCGCAGGTGAAGAGTTTGCCCTCCTCGTCCTGTACACTGTCGATGACGTTGTACATGGTCTGATAGGTGGAAAATACGCAGTGAGCGGTGTAGTTATCCTTTTCTTCGCAGAGGTTGGTGACAGAGAGATCGGGCAGCAGATTCACAAAGCTGCGCTTGGCCTGCGTTACCAGACTGTTGCGGTCAGCAAGGAAGAGAATATTTTTCACCCAACCATGCTGGAGCAGCACATCGCATAGGGCAATAACTGTTCTCGTTTTTCCGGAGCCGGTGGCCATGACCAGCAGCGCCTTGCGCCGGTTGCGTGCAAAGGCATCGCAGGCAGCTTTGATGGCGCCCTCCTGATAGTAGCGACCGGCGATCTTGCGATCCACCATAATATTTTTGAGGCTCGCCCGCATGATCTGGAGATTGAACAGTTTTTCCAGATCCCGCTTGGAGTAGATAGCGGCACACTTGCGTTCGGGATAGATATTGTCCGTAATGCGGGTCTCAAAGCCATTGGTCAGGAAAATGACCGGGCGGCGGTGATACTTCTTCTCCAACAGGTCGGCGTAGAGCTTTGCCTGTTGGCGGCCCTTAGCTACGTCCACGCATGTGCGCTTAGCCTCCACCACTGCCAGCGGGCGGCCATCATCGCCGTAGAGCACATAGCCCGCATAACCCACCTCGGACTTGTTTGGCATACCGGGCAGTTCTACCTCATTCAGCCAGTTCTTCCCCTCTATCCATCCGGCGTCGGTGAGCATGGTGTCGATGTAAAGTTTCCGGGTCTTGTATTCGGACAAATCCAGCGGCTTCGGCACATAGGTCTGCTGCTGCGCGGTACGGCGGGCGGTGAGCTCTTCCTTCAAAGCGGCATTCTCCGCCATAAGGGCTGCAAAATCCACATCGGGTATCGTCTGCGAAGGAACTGCGGGCGCTTTGGCGGGCTGTATCAGCAAGGAACGGTCAAAATGCCCCTCTGTGTAGTTCTCACCATAGCAATAGGCCACGAAGTCCAAGAATACATAGAGGTTTTCCAGACACAGCGCCGCCTGCTCCTCGGTGATTTTCTTGCCGGTGTGGGCGGCATTGTTTCCCATGCGGCGGATCAGATCCATCCGCCGCCAGAGGTCAGTGCCAACGATATCCCGGAAGTCTTCGGTATTCATGAGGCTCACCAGAGAGTCCTGATAAGGCATGACCAGCGCCTTGTCCACGGAATACATCCACTTCACGGCAAACTCCATCGCCCTGCGGCAGTTCAACACACAGGCGGAGGAATCGATATGTAAGATCCGCTCAGCGGAGACGGCAACAGAGGCAAAGGGATCAAATTGTGGGATGGCGGAGAATATGTCAAAGTTGGTCATGTGATTGCCTCACTAATTTTTAATTATTTTGAGCAATATCCGTTTTTCCCCATCATCTTTATCTTGAAAATCCATAAACATTAGTTCGTTCTTTTTTAGCGATTCCAAGAATTCATGTATATAAGTATGTGCAGATGCTTTTTCTTCATCGTCTTTAGTCAACACGATAGGCCAGAGCTCTTTTCCTGCTTCAGTCAATAAATACGCGGGATGTCTTAGCTCAATCGCACTGCTTCCTACGTTAGTAATTTCAATAGATTCATTTAATCCCTTAATTGTCTCCGACTGACTTGGTTCAAGCTTAAATCCAATATGTATTAGACTGTTTTCAGATAGCAAGCCAGCGTCGCTGAGTAACATGATTTTTACAAAGGGGATGTTGTATTTTTTAAGAAGCACGCCTTCTGAGTCAGCAAGTAAAAAATAGTCTGTACATGTATCCTCTGCGTCACCTTTACAACGTAGCACAAAAGGCGCAACTTCTTTTAACATGTTAGCTTCCTTGGTGGAAAGTCGCTTTAGCGCTTCTAAGGTGCGTAAAGAAAAGCTCCCCGGAGTCTTCACTTCTCCAGCCAATAATTTACCCCAGAGTATTTGCATTTTTTCTGTACTTACATTTGCTACACAATTAAAAAACTCGCTAATCCAATCCTCATCAACAGGTGTATCGCTTACACTGTTCACATCTTCTAATTCAGAATACGCATTGGATACGACGCACTCAATATTTTGCTGTTTTTTCATCTCTTGGAAGAGAAAACGATTTTGAGCGCGGATAACCAAATCATTAACATCTTTCGTATCTATTGAGATAGTTCCATCATCGTAGCATACTGGAAGATTGAAGTTATCGCTCATCGTAGTACTAATAATTTCAATTTCCTTTGCTTTGGCTTTCGCCATGCGTTTTGTGTGCACTGGTTCATATACTTTTCCTATGGCGCATCCGACTGTCTCGATTAACTTCGTTAAAGGCTGTGATAAGCCTAATACATCAGATACTTCTATCCCTTTTACATCGCTCATTTCTCTTTACCTCACCCAAAATATTTCTGCATCAAACTGTCGAACAATAGTTGTGTTTCGTCCAATGCCTTCTGTACGGCAACTTTTGATTTGTCGACCTGTTCGACGAAGGCCGCAAATTGATCCACCAGTGCCATAGGAGGCAGCGGTATTGTTACATCGTCAAGCATTCTTCCCGTGATCTGGTTGATCGTTGTTGTTGCGCCGGTTTTAATCTGCTGACGGAAGGCGTCCATTTGGAAGTACGTCATCAGATATCCGAAGTAATGGCTACGGATAATCATCATAAACGCGCCGAAACTCATCGGCTCTTGCGTGTCTTTTATCAGTGCAACCTTCCCAACCAGTTTTGCGCTACCATTTCTCGAACACATGAGAATGTCGTTTTTCTGCACCATGAGCCGTTCCTTAATGGCGCAATCCACACGAACGGTATCAGCAAAATCCAACTGACTATTTTGAATGTTGCTGGATCTCAGTACGATTGTACCTTCTTCTGCTACGTTTTCGGGTTTGTATGTCAAACCGTTATAATAAGTCGCTATGTCAGATAACTTTGTATGCTTATGTCCGTGTGGGTTGCGCTGTGGATCACCGAACAGTTCGATAAATCGGGCTTTGACAAGCTCGTCCAGCTTTTGGAGCTGTTGTTGGTGAGCCGAGATTATGCTCTCAATTTGTGTCAGTACTTTAGCTACATCCGTCTGCGTTGTGTAATTTGGGATGTCAATCTCTAACTGATTTAATTCTTTCGCTGATAGGTGCTTGACTGTTACAAATGCGGTCCGATTTTCAATTTCCTTGAGCGCCTTAGAAAGCGCAAATCTTATATATTCTTCATTCACATTCTCTTTTGCGGTAATCTTGCATACTCGCTGGTTTAACAAGGCGTGCCCGCCTTTCCATCGAGCAATGTTAAATTCGCCATCCATTCCGACTAACAGGCTTCCGCTATCAATAACATAATCGCTGGGATAGTTCCCAGAATAGAATGTTTCAGAGTATCCTCGCTTCACGTCACGAATCCGCACCAACGGAAGGTATGTGTTATCTTCAGTAAAACAAGCCGAATCAAATGCATATCCATATTGAATCTCACACAGCTCTGGTAGTTTAGCCATCATTCATCCCCACAAATCCGAATTTAGTCACCAGAATATTGCTTGCCAGTCACAGAGTATCGACAGCTGTCAAAGTTCTCTGGGCTGAGCGGAACAATTCTACTCAATGTGACATACCCATCGCTATAAAGAGCATTTACCGTTTTCAAGACTTCTAATTCCGGTTCATTTACCACAGGGGCAATATCGTGAATATTTGTATCCGGGTGGGTGCAAATAAAGTCATATACACGCTTCTTCATTTCAGCATCTCCTCCAGTTCATCCATCGCAGTACCGATTTCCTTCTCCAGTCGCCGCAGCTCCGCCAAAATCTCGTTGGTAGGCGGATACTCCACGGGCTTATACTCGGTTTTCTTGTATTTATTGATGGACAGGTCATAACCATTGTCCACGATCTCCGCCTTGGGCACGAAGAAGGATTTTTCCGTGCGCTGGCGGCCTTTTTCTGCCTCCGGATTATGGAACCGGGCGATGATGTCGGGAATGTCATTGTCGGCCACCGGGCTGCGCTTATCGTCCAACGAGAAGCCGTCGGCGGTCATGTCATAGAACCACACATTGTCCGTGCCGCCGTGGCCGGTCTTGGTGAAGATGAGCACGGCGGTGGACACGCCTGCGTAGGGCTTGAACACGCCGGAGGGCATGGAGATCACGGCCTCCAGCCGGTTGCCGTCCACCAGTTCCTTGCGGATGGCTTTGTGTGCGGTGGAAGAGCCGAATAGCACACCGTCTGGGACGATGCAGGCGCAGCGTCCGCCGATGCGGAGCATCCGCAGGAACAGCGCCAGAAACAGCAGTTCCGTTTTCTTGGTCTTGCAGACCTTCAGCAAATCTGCTGACACGGTATCGGCATCCAGACTGCCCTTGAACGGTGGATTGGCAAGAATCAGAGAATACTTTTCCTTGTCCGGGTTCTGATCGGACAAGCTGTCCCGGTATTCGATAAAGGGATTGTCAATGCCGTGGGTCATCATGTTCATCGCGCCGATGCGGAGCATGGTTCTGTCCATGTCGTAGCCGAAAAACATGTGGTTCATATAGTGATCCTTCTTCTGGCGGTTGAAGAAGATTTCTTCTTTGCGGTGCTCCTTCAGGTATTCACCTGCCGAAACAAGGAAGCCGGAGGTGCCGCAGGCCGGGTCGCAGATCACGTCGTCGGCTTTCGGGTCCATCAGCTCCACCATCATGCGGATAATGTGGCGTGGGGTACGGAACTGGCCGTTGAGGCCTGACTGGGCAATTTTGCTGAGCAGATATTCGTAGGTGTCGCCCCGCACATCCACCGCCTGAGATTCGTTCATCAGGCGATAAATCTCGTCCAGCGCATCCACCACTTTGGATAGCAGAAGCGGCGTGGGCAGCTTGAAAATGGCGTCATCCATGTACTTGGAATAGGCGCTGTTCTTATCTCCGTGGAGGTTCTTGATAAAGGGAAACACCCACTCCTGCATCACGCTGTACATCTTTCCGGCGGGGAAATCGTGGAATACACTCCACTTAAGCTGCTGGCCGTCGATGGTACGGTCACCGACCTGCACCTCATCCGCAAAAATGCTCTGATACGGCAGTCCCAGCATGGCAGCTTCCTTGGCCCGGAGATTGTCGGTGTCATCGAGATCATGGATGAACATCAGATAGGTGATCTGCTCAATAACATCCAGCGGGTTCACCAGTCCGCCCGCCGCAAAAATATCCCAGAGGCTGTCGATTTTGTTTTTCAGTTCACCTGTAATCATTTATTCTCTCTCCCTGTTCCAAGTATAAGAAGTGTAGCGTCCGCCGCCGATTTTCAAGATTTCTCCAGACTTTATCAAATCCGCCAGTGCGCGCTGGACGGTGATCTGGCTGATATCCGGGCATTTGGCCATGATTTCACTCTTGGTGATCTTGCCGAGGTGGTTCTTGATGATCTCCCGCACACGGTCGGGCTTGGACAGGCCCTTGGTGGTCAGCAGCTCGATCCGGCTCTCGAAATCCCGGTACGCCGCCACCAGAACACCCAGCATATAGGTGACAAAGGGGGCATAGTCGTTCGTCCCTTCATGCCAGTTATAGGAGCTGGCTTGCAGAGTCTCGTAATAGGTTTCCTTGGTGTCGGAAATCAATTTCTCAATGCTGATATACTTGCCCACGATATAGCCGGAGCGGTACAGGAGCAGCAGTGTCAGGAGCCTGCTCATGCGGCCGTTGCCGTCGTTGAAGGGATGGATACAGAGAAAGTCCAGTATAAAGATGGGAATCAGCAGTAGCGGGTCGAGTTCAGCATCCCGCATAGCCGCTTCAAACGCGCTGCACAGTGCCGTAATAGCCTCCGGCGTTTCCCACGCAGGAACAGGCTCAAACCGGACAATCTGCTGGCCGTCCGGCAGTTCTTCAGCAATCACGTTGTCCGAATTTTTGAAACTGCCGCCGATGGACTTACCGCTGTATTTGTACAGATCCCGGTGAAGCTGCAAAATGATGGACGGCTTTGGCGGGATATAGTCATGGCTTTCATGAATCGTTGCAAGCACATCGCGGTATCCGGCAATCTCTTTTTCACTGCGAGTTTTTGGCATTGTTTTATCACGCACGATTTTCTTCAGTCTGTCATCCGTGGTGATAATTCCCTCGATGCGGTTAGATGCCTCTGTGCTCTGAATTTTCGCAACTTCCAGAAGTTCAGACAACGCATCCGCTTTAGCCTCGATAAAGAGATTTTGCTGCCCCTTGTATTCGTGAATCTGCGTCAGGTAGGCCACGCCCTCTGGCGTCAGCAATTTGTTGTATTCTGTTTTGAAGTCGAACGCTCTCATGCACTGCCCTCATTTGAATTTCAATTTCATCAAATCTTATTGAATGATGCAATTATAGTATATCCTTGAATTACATCGCTGTCAATATCAATTTTCTCATTTTTACATCGCTTGACAAGGGCACACAGCCCTTTGTCGTGTGCGATGGATAAGTAAAAGTCAAATTTTCCACTCAATCGAAACGTGTTCGTCGGTTGCGCGGATCTGTGAGATCAGGCCGTCGGCAACCTGCCGCCTGTCCTCGAAGTCAATTTCTTCCCATTGGTTCAGGTAGACCGACAACCGCTCAATCTGTTCCGGGGACATGGTTTCCGCTGACAGCGCCGCGATCTCTTTTGTCAGGGCTTGGCGGCGTGTGTCCAGCTCCTCGATTTTGCTGTTGGCATAGGACAGCAGCACCGCATTAGCCCCGGTCAAAGTATTCAGCAGCTTTTCAATCTCGTCCTCCACGCGGGCAAGCTCCATGTTCAGCGCGGTCAATTTGGGATTGACCGTTTCTCGCTTTGCCGTCAGCGTCTGGAACTCAGACAGCTTCTTGACCATCTCGCCGTACAGAAACCTTTCAAATTCCCGTGTGCGGAGCGTCCCGCAGCCGTCACAGCTTTTACTGTCAGCCCGCTTGGAGCAGCGGAGATACTGAACACCTGTTGGATTGCCGACGCTCATAAGCGCGTACCCGCAGCGGCCACACTTGACCTTTCCGGCAAGCCATGTGTTCTTTGCCTTGCGCCCGCCTTGGAACGTCTTGTTTGCCATGAGCTTTTTCCGGCAGCGCAGCCATGTATCAGACGATACCAGCCCCTCGCTGGGAGCCAGAACAAGTATCTGATCTTTCAGGTGCTTGTTTTTTCTTTCCTGCACGTCCCGGCCCTGATAGAGATAGCAGCCGTTTGTCCCGGCAAAATCTGTGGCTTCATTGACTACCACCGTACCCTGGCTTTTGAAGAACTCGTACATATCGAGGTCAGCCTGTGCGTAAATGGGGTTTCTCAAAAGTTGGGAGATAAAGCCCCGTTTCATTTCCTTGCCGTAGATCAGGATGCCCTCGTCGGCAAAGTAACGGGCAATGTCCCCGAAAGAAATTCCGGGCTGAGAGTACATTTCAAACATCAGCTTTGCAATATCTGCCGTTTCCGGGTCAGGCTTCATCATTTTTGTGCGGATGCCCTCAATGGTGGTCGGCTCCAGTTGGAAGCCGTAGGGGGCCGCGCCGCTCATGTGAAAACCGTGCTGGCAGCGGGAATAGTAGGCATCGGTCACGCGCTTCTGGATGGTTTCACGTTCGAGCTGGGCGAACACGATGCAGATATTCAGCATGGCCCGCCCCATCGGGGTGGACGTGTCAAACTTTTCCGTGGAAGAAACGAACTCGACATTGTATTCCTGAAAAGTTTCCATCATGGTTGCGAAGTCCAGAATGGAACGGCTGATACGATCCAGCTTGTAGACCACCACGCGCTTGATCAGGCCCCGGCGAATATCGGCCATCATTTCTTGGAACTTGGGTCTATCGGTATTCTTGCCGGAATAACCCTTGTCTGTGTACTTGCGGAAATTGCCTCCTCTCAATTCATACTTGCAAAACTCGATCTGGCTTTCAATGCTGATACTGTCCTTGCGGTCAACGGACTGTCTGCCATAAATGGCATCTTCACGAATAATCATTTGGTGCTCCTTTCCGTGTAGGAGCTACCAAACCTTACACCTATATTATACCTCTGGCAGCCCCGTATCTCAAGGATGTCCCGCATTAGTGCATCTGCGCCCGTCCCGGCGCATACTTCACAAAGACCTCATACAGACAGCTTTCAATTTCACGCTTGCGCTTATCCCGTGCTCGGGGAGAGAGCATCGGGGTCAGGTTTTCCACGGTGATGGATTTGCCCTGAAAAGACGCGGTTTTGACTTCCTTGTGATAGCCGACTCTTGCCTCCGTCATCTGAAAACCTCCTATAACAATCAGCGGTGTGAATAGATTTGATGGTTTCCCGTTGTCCGTGGGGAAACGTGAAAGGACGGCACAAAAGCGCCGTCCTTTGACCTTGCCCCACCTCTGGCCACGATGACCAGAAGCAGCGGGACAGTTGTTTTCCGTTTCAATCCACAAAAGAGGGAGCCGCCGCGCCGAAATGGTTTGGGCTGTCATAAGACAGAAAGACCCGGTTTGACGGCTCCCTGTATGATTGTTGTGTGCCGTATTTGCCACGCATCCCCGGCACGGGGAGTATTCCAGACCGCCGATGGCTTCGGCTGCATAGCCCCACAGCATCGCTGCCCGTGGAGGGCTGGCGCATACCGCAGGAACTCCCCCTCAAGTCTGTGGGAGGGCGTGAGCAAGTTTCATTATCCTCCGCGCTGTCCTCGCGCCCGGTTTGCCAGCACCGGGTCAAAGGCTGCGTTGATCGCTCGGCCAGCTTGTCCATCACCTCCTGAACTGGCTGTCGTGGCGGCGCACCTTACGTCGCTATCACGCGGATTTCGTATCGGGAATACTGTCTATTCAGTTTTCAAGGCGAGGAAGAAAACTCCTCTCACCTATCAGGAGGTTTCGGGGGCAAATGTACTCCCTCTTACAGAGATTTTTTCAAATTATTTTTCATAGCGGCCAGCCCACGCTCAACGGAGCAGCAGATGCGGCTCCGGCCAACGCCCTCGGCTGCCGCAATCTCGGCCTTGCTCATGCCGAGAAGATAGTGCTGGTACACACGCCGGGCCTGCGTGGGCGGGAGCTGGGCCAGCGCGTCATAGAGGGCAAAGGTGGTTTCCCGCGCCTCAATGTACTCGTCCGGGGTCAGGGGCTGGCGGAGCACGTCGGCCTCAAAGCCGGGATCGGTGTCCAGCGAGCACTCGCCATTTCTGCGCTTCTGCCGCTTGTAGCTGTCGCATAGACGGCCTCCCATCGAGAGGGCGGCGGCGATCTCGTCCGAAACTTCCAGTATCACATTTTCGGTCATATAGGGGTAATACCGTTTCAGGTTGATAGTCGTCATAATTGTCCTCCATTTCAAAAGGTGGTTGGTGAGTGCGGATTGAAATGGAGAACAGGCGGCCCGCGGCACCTTGGAGCCTCTGGCCACCGTGACCAGAAGCAGGGGCATATAAAAACGCCCGCACAGCATGACACTATGCGGACGCAAGCAAATGAATATCTTGTTACATGATGTTTAATTTCATTTTCAAAGCCGGACTGCTCCGATGGAGGAGCTACGCTTTTTTTAGCTGGTGCAGATCACGCGAACAATGAAATAATAAAATGGACACGGCAAAATAACCTCCAATCGGCTACCGTGTCCC
>OGPL01001609.1_pt1 | contig 19897 bp, 15 predicted proteins | sample 1552901 | NCBI WGS metagenome assembly OGPL01 (sample SAMEA2580244, study PRJEB22360) | human gut metagenome | biome: human gut; feature: human-associated habitat; material: faeces | place: Denmark | collected 2008/2010 | reverse complement strand
ATTGGATATCAACAATTTGTCGCGGACGCGAAGTATCGCGTCCCTACCATGCAAATCGTTTGGGGATTGATACAACCTCTTTTCAAGAAACCATTTTATCATCAGGGGTTTTTCACCGTGAAACGGCGGGCGGTTTTTATCCTTGGGGCAAAGAGACTTTACTCCAAGGCTGTTTTTCATGTTTTTGTTTTTGATTCCATTCACGATTCGGCATCTCCGATGCCCGACCCTACGCCCCATAAATTTTCCCGAATTATTTTTTTGAATAAAACCACCATATAATGCCATTATTTGTTTTGAATGTGAAGTTGGAGTGGGGATTTGTATAAAAATTCATTAAAATATTGGCAAAATTCTTCTAATTACAATTTTTATTACTACCTTTGTCTGATTGATGTGGGAAAGAAAGTCAAGTACTTACAGCACTGTTTAGCCCCCAATAATTAATTTAAATACGCTACTGAGCCAAAAAATTTCATTTATCCACCAACTCACAAATCATTGCTATCGTGAAGAATAAAAGAAATCGACTCCAAGTAATTATAGAGTTAGTAAAAAAGAACTGCATCGGAAGCCAAAACGAGCTTGCCGAACTGCTGAAGCAGCATGGTATTGAGGTGACGCAAGCCACCCTGTCGCGCGACTTGAAGACACTAAAGGTGACGAAAGTGGCTAACGATGCGGGCGAATACATGTATATCATCCCCGACAGCAACGAACTGCAAGACTCCATGCTCATGAAAGGGCAGAAGGGACTTACAGGCGGTGCACAAATCGGGTTTGTGTCGCTTGACTATTCTGGCAACATTGCGGTAATCAAGACCCGAAACGGCTATGCCACCGGTCTGGCATACGACATCGACATGAGCCACGCCCACATGGTGCTGGGCACTATCGCTGGTGCCGACACGGTGTTCGTGTTGCTCAGAGAGGGCATCTCGCGCAAGGAATCGAACGAGTTTTTTGCCCGATTCCTGCCTGCCGACATCATCGGCTAAGCCCCCATTCACTGCCTTTCTCTGAAAGGTGACACGCTTTCACACACGAAACTACACACTAAGTTGATTTTTTCTCAACACGCCTCACATATATTTATGTGCGGGCTGTGACTTTAGATAATAACGGAATTTAGAAATTTGATTCGTAGTAACAAAAAAAATGATTGACATCAAAGACATTGAAATTGTGGTGGCTGGAGAGTCGCATCTCAAATACATAGATGAGATTATCGACACGATGGCGGCAGCCGCTAAGGTTCGTGGCACTGGTATCGCTCGCCGTACACACGAGTATCTGGAAAAAGTGATGCGACAAAACAAAGCAGTTTTGGCGCTCTACCACGGCCGATTTGCAGGGTTCAGCTACATCGAAAGCTGGGACCACCAATTGTTTGTAACCAACTCAGGACTTATCGTTCACCCCGATTTTAGAGGTATCGGCGTGGCTACTATGATCAAACGACGAGTTTTCGCCTTAGCTCGCGAACGCTATCCGCTTGCTAAGGTGTTCAGCCTCACCACTGGCGCTGCCGTGCTCAACATGAACACGAAACTCGGCTTCAAGCCCGTGACTTTTGAAGTTCTCACCCGCGACGAGCAATTCTGGAAAGGTTGCGAAAGTTGCGTGAATTTCGACATTCTACAACGCAATGGCGGAGCTAAATGCCTGTGCACTGCACTGCTCTACGACCCCGCCGAACATATCAACGAAGAAATCACATACGACACCGACATGAATACAAAAGGCAAAAACAAAGAGCGCAAGAAAGTGGTGCTCGCCTATAGCGGCGGACTCGACACTTCTTTCGCCGTGAAATATCTTTCAGAAGACTGCGGCTACGCCGTTTACACTGCCACAGCCAACACTGGCGGCTTCAGCGCCGAAGAGCTGGAGACCATCGAGAAAAATGCGCTGGCACTGGGTGCTGTGAAGCACGTGAACCTCGACGTGACGCAAGAATATTACGAAAAGAGCATCAAATATATGGTGATGGGCAATGTGCTGCGCAATGGCACCTACCCTATTTCTGTAAGTTCGGAACGTATGTTCCAAGCCATCGCTATCATCAACTACGCCAAGGAGATTGGTGCCGATTGCGTGGCACACGGTAGCACAGGCGCAGGCAACGACCAAATCCGTTTCGACCTCACTTTCCAAGTGCTGGCTCCCGAAATCGAGGTCATCACCCCTACGCGCGACCTCTCGCTCACTCGCGATTATGAAATCAACTACTTGAAGGACCACGGTTTCGAAGGCGACTTCAAGAAACTCGAATACAGTTACAACGAAGGCTTGTGGGGCACAAGCATCTGCGGTAAGGAAACGCTGCACAGCAACGAGAATTTGCCAGAAAGCGCATTCCTGCGTCAGATGACAGCCAAAGAGGACAAGCGCATCACCATCGACTTTGAAAAGGGCGAAATCGCTGCCATCAATGGCACCGCCTACCCCGACAAGGTGAAGGCAATTCAAGACCTTGAAGAGATGGTGGCTCCTTACGGCATAGGCCGCGACATCAACCTCGGCGACACCATTATCGGCATCAAGGGCCGTGTGGGCTTCGAGGCTGCGGCTCCATTGCTGATTATTGCCGCCCACAAGTTGCTTGAAAAATACACCACCACCAAGTGGCAGCAATACTGGAAGGAGCAACTGGGCAACTGGTACGGCATGTTCTTCCACGAAAGTTACTATCTGGAGCCTGTGATGCGCGACATAGAGGCTTACTTGGTGGAGTCGCAACGCAATGTCACCGGCCGTGTGATTATCGACCTGAAGCCTTACCGCTATGAACTGGTGGGCGTGGAGAGCGACTACGACTTGAGCAAGACCAACTTTGGCGAGTATGGCGAAATGAACAAGGCGTGGAGCGCCGACGATGTGAAGGGCTTCACCAAAATCTACGCCAACCCGCTGAAGGTGTATCACTACAACCAAATCAAGAACGGCAAAGAGGAGGATTTGTAGAGCGATGATTAAAGCAGGTATCATAGGTGGAGCCGGCTACACCGCTGGCGAACTCACCCGACTTCTCATTTGCCACCCTGAGGTGGAACTGAAATGGATAAGCAGCACCAGCAACGCCGGAAACCGCGTGGACAGCGTGCACCAAGGACTCATCGGCGAAACCGACCTTGTGTTCGTGGCCGACACGCCGTTGAGCGAAATCGACGTGCTGTTTCTCTGCACGCCTCACGGATTCTCGAAGCCTTTCCTCGAAGAGCATAAGGACGAGATTCCCGAATCGCTCCGTATCATCGACCTTGCGCAAGATTTCCGCATCGCCGACGGTGTGCACGATTTCGTGTACGGTTTGCCTGAACTGAACCGCGAGCGCATCACCACCGCCACCAAGCATATCGCCAACCCCGGCTGCTTTGCCACCGCCATTCAGTTGGCATTGCTCCCACTGGCGAAAAACGGCTGGCTCAACGCCGATGTGCATATCCATGCCGTGACGGGCAGCACCGGCGCTGGCGTGAAACCAGGGCCCACGAAGCACTACTCATGGCGCAACGACAATGTGAGCATCTACAAGCCTTTCAAGCATCAGCATTTGCTCGAAATCCGCCAGTCGCTCACGCTGCTCCAACCTGGTTTTGATAGCGAACTCGACTTCATTCCGATGCGTGGTTGCTTCTCGCGCGGCATCTTCGCCACGCTCTACCTGCGTAGCGATGCCGAGTTGGAAGATGTGAAGCGCGCCTACGAGGAATATTACGCTCCTCACGAGTTCACTTTCGTGACCGACAAGGAAATCGACCTCAAAGATGTGGTAAACACCAACAAATGCCTGATTCACATTGATAAAATCGACGGCAAAATCCTCATCACATCTGCTATCGACAATTTGCTAAAAGGCGCAGTAGGCACCGCCGTACACAATATGAATCTGCTCTTCGGCTTGCCAGAGCGCACCGGCCTCGCCCTCAAAGCCTCAGCATTTTAACAATCTCACACAGATTAAACAGATTAAACAGAAAAAAACTATCTGTTGAATAAAAAAATCCGTTGAATCTGTTGAATCTGTGTGATAATCCAAAAGAAGAAAGTCATGAAATTATTCGACGTATATCCATTATTCGATATCGAGATTGTGAAGGGCGTGGGCTGCCACACCTACGATGCCAGTGGCACCGAATATCTCGACCTTTACGGTGGCCATGCCGTGATTTCGGTAGGCCATAGCCACCCACACTATATCGACGCGCTGAAGAAGCAAGCCGAAAACCTGGTGTTCTACAGCAATTCCGTAATCAACAGTCTGCAAGTGCGCTTGGCTGAAAAGTTGGGTAAGGCGTGCGGCTACGACGATTACCAACTTTTCCTCATCAATTCAGGCGCGGAAGCCAACGAAAACGCAATGAAGTTGGCATCGTTCCACACTGGCAAGCCACGCGTAATCGCCTTCAGCAAGGCGTTCCACGGTCGCACCTCGCTTGCCGTTGAAGCCACCGACAATCCCAAAATCCAAGCCCCTGTCAATGCCACGCCTAACGTGACCATCGTGCCGTTCTGCGACATCGATGCCGTGAAGGCAGAAATCGCCAAGGGCGATGTGGCAGCGGTAATTATCGAGGGCATTCAGGGCGTGGGCGGCATTCAGATTCCATCCGACGAATTTATGCACCAACTCCGCACCCTCACCCAAGAAAGTGGCGTTGTGCTTATCCTCGACGAGATTCAGAGCGGCTACGGCCGTACGGGCAAATTCTTCGCCCACCAGTGGAGCGGCATCAAAGCCGACATCGTGACGATGGCGAAGGGCATCTGCAACGGCTACCCCATGGGCGCACTCATCTGTAGCCCAGAGTTCAAGCCTGTTTATGGAATGCTTGGCACCACATTCGGCGGCAACCACCTCGGCTGCGCCGGAGCCATCGCCGTGCTCGAAATCTTCGAGAAAGAGCAACTGGTGGAAAACGCACGAAAAGTGGGCGAACACCTGCTCACGGAACTGAAAAAGATTCCTGGCATCAAGGAAGTGCGAGGCCGTGGCTTAATGATAGGCATGGAGTTCGACTATCCGGTGAAAGAACTGCGTAGCCGCCTCATTCACGAGCAGCACGTGTTCACTGGCGCAAGCGGCACCAACATGATTCGCCTGCTCCCCCCACTCACCCTCACCATTGCCCAAGCTGACGAATTCATCACCCGCCTAAAATCCGCCCTCTAACCGCCCCCACAAGGCGAAACATACAAGCGAGGCCGTGTCACCCATCGACACAGCCTCGCTATTCATTTCTCCTCCCCACAAACCACACCTCACCACGCAATTTTATTGTCTATAAACAACAAAACCACAATTTTTGCAATTTTGTTGTCTATAAATGATAAAATCGCATTTTATGCTAATTTTGTTGTCTATAAATGATAAAATTCAAATCAGATCACAAAAATCCGGCACATCCATGTCGCATTTCACCCTTTTTCAACATCACTCAAATCACTATCTAACAACATCTTACCAAAAAAACACCATCAAAGGGAGGGTTCTTTTGATGGTGTTTTTTGCGAAAAATGCCTAATTATTTCTCAGATGATTGTAGAGAGGATACAAGGTCCTCACTTCTTCAACTCTTCATATTTCTCTTTTTGCTCACTTTCTCGAAATCAGCCTTGAATAAGGCATTGAGCGTTTCATCGTCTTGATTAATCACTTTCAGTTCTTTTTCGGTCAAGCCAAGCAAATCCTTATACTTGCGAGCATAGTAAACCACCTTCATCATCACTTTCACAAAATCAGAGCAGCCAAATTCCCTCTTATTTTGACCGAGCAAATGCTCAATAGTCGCAGCCATAAAATATGGCAGAATATGCATTTGAAGTTGCAATGGATTCATACCCATAACCAAAGACACCTCTTCGGTATTCATTACCCATGCAAACATTGCACCCGACATCTTTTTTTGCAACAAACTGGTTGTATCTGGCTTAGCATCAAGCACCCACTTAGCAATGGCGCGAATTTCATCACGATGCACCCTGCAAGCCTTCTCATCCTTCAGGTCGTCGACGCGAGGCACTGGCACAAGTGCAGTAACCGTGGTTTTGGGGCGAGTCTCGCCCATTCTGTAACCTCTTTTGTTATAATCATTATTATACCATTCCACAAATGCGTTTACCACCGAATCACACTGCGCGGTTCCAAAATACTTGTTTCCAAATCCCACGTCGGCTCCACGAAGCATCCACATAATATATCCATCTAAATGTCCTTCGTGCAGCGCTGCGCGTTCCATATCCAGCACCGGCACATTGTAATAGTCGTGTGCCGTTGTGTCGGCTATCTCCACATATTTGCGATGCAGCCTCGCCACATCAGCAAGTGTGAGTGTATCACCTGCGAAACCACCCTCATCAAGCACAACCTTATGCGTATAATAAAAAAATCCATTGTAAGGCAAATCACAATCAAGCGAAGCATAAGCCGACAAATTCACTTTTTTAGTGAAAGTCACCTCCCATTTGCCATCTTTGCGAGTCACATTTTCGCGATACAAATCATAGATGAGTTTCCCCATTTCCATCAGTCGCTCATATTTGCTCGCGTGCAATTGGTAATTCTGAGCATACATCACAGCCCAAACAGGGTCGGTTGACATAGCATATAAGTTGGCAAGACGATAATACGACGCGTCGTAATTCGGATCAACATCAATGGCATGTTCATAACATCCCACAGACTCATCGTAGTTCTTCATCATATATGCCATATTGCCCTTTTCCACCCACAGGCGGACACTGTTAGGGAACTTCTTCAAACCCTTTTCATAAATTTCAATAGCATCTTTGCGCTTCCCCACATAATCGAAGGCATTACCTGCAATAAAGTATGAGTCGGCATCTGCATCTTTTAGCTTCAACAGCTTTTTCGCCCACTGATATGCTTCTTCATAATCTTGCTTAACAATATATCCATACACAATTTCATAGACGACCGCCCTGTTGGAAGGATGCGCTTTATCCAAGCCCTTGAGCAAGTCAATGCCAGTATCCACCATTCCATTATCCATAAAGTGGATAGCATTCTGATACAGTTGTTGCTCCTTTTCGTTAAAATCACTGAACACATTCGCACGAGCCTGAGCCACGCCAAGCAAGAGCACCATTGCCACAAATAGCAACGCACGAGAAAACAAATGCCTTTTATCCATAATCTATAGGTTTTTCAACTGCAAATATAACAAATAAACACCAAAAAAAACGAAACCTCACACATTTTCATTCCCAACACAATTTTTTTCTTTATTTTATATTCAAAACCACCTTACACACAGTTATTTAAGGAAAAGCACCATCAAAGAGGAGGTTCTTTTGATGGTGCTTTTTGGGGATAGGATTTGGGTGGGGATTTGGTAAGGAATTTGTGGGGTGAATTTGGGGTGATGTGGTGGGGGAAAAATTTGCGGATTTTAGGGCTTTAAATTTGGTGATTGAGGGATTTTTTCGTAAATTTGTATGTTTTATGACGCAAGCATCAAAACGTGCGCTACGAACCCTCTAAAAAGGCTCAGAAACAGATGTTTTGACCCTTGCGAAAAGTGTGAAATATATGTCAGAAGAATTAATCGAACAGCAAGAAGAACAGTATTCAGCGTCTAACATTCAAGTGCTCGAGGGCCTTGAAGCTGTGCGCAAGCGTCCGTCAATGTATATTGGCGACACACACGTGAAAGGACTCCACCATCTGGTATCAGAAGTTGTAGATAACTCTATCGACGAAGCCCTTGCAGGTTTCTGCGACAAGGTCACTGTGACCATTGGCGAAGACAACTCTATCACCGTGAGCGACAACGGCCGTGGCATTCCTGTGGACGAGCATGAAAAACTCCACAAGTCGGCACTTGAGGTGGTGATGACTGTGCTGCACGCCGGCGGTAAGTTCGACAAAGGCTCCTATAAAGTGTCGGGCGGTCTGCACGGTGTGGGCGTAAGTTGTGTGAACGCACTTAGCGACTACCTTCGCGCCGAAGTGCGCCGTGAAGGCAAAGTATATATGCAAGAATACGCTTTTGGCAAGCCCACAAGCGAAGTGAAAATAATTGGAGAATGTGCTGAAGAAGATCACGGCACCACCGTTATCTTCCACCCCGATGCCACCATTTTCCAAACCACAGTATATCAGTTCAGCATTTTGAGCAACCGCCTCCGCGACCTTGCTTACCTTAACGCCGGCGTGACCCTCTCGCTCACTGACCTGCGCGACAAGGACGAGCACGGTGTGCCACGCACCGAGGTTTACCACTCCGAAACCGGTTTGGACGACTTCGTGCGCTACCTCGACGAAGGCAAGGAACCGCTCATCAGCGATGTGATTCATATCACCAACAACGAAGGCGAAATTCCTGTGGAAGTGGCTATGACCTACAACAAGACTTTCAAGGAAAACATCTATTCGTTTGTCAACAATATCAACACCATTGAGGGTGGCACTCACCTCCAGGGCTTCCGCATGGGCTTGGGCACTTCGCTCAAGAAATACGCCGAAAAGTCGAAAGCGCTTGAAAAGGCTAAGGTGGAGCTCTCGAAGGAAGACTTCCTGCAAGGCTTGACCGCTGTGGTGTCGGTGAAGGTGCTCGAACCTCAGTTTGAGGGTCAGACCAAGACCAAGCTCGGCAACACCGAGGCTATCACCGCAGTAAACTCCGCCGTGAAGGCTGCGCTCGAAAACTATTTGGAAGAGCACCCCGAACCTGCCAAAGCCATCATCGAAAAGGTGATTTTGGCTGCACAGGCACGTCATGCGGCACAAAACGCTCGCGCAAAAATCATTCGCAAGTCGCCATTGGCTGGCTCTGGTCTGCCAGGCAAGCTTGCCGACTGCTCAAGCAAGGACCCAGCCAAGTCGGAGTTGTTCCTCGTCGAGGGTGACTCTGCAGGTGGTTCGGCAAAGCAAGGCCGCGACCGTCAGTTCCAAGCCATTCTTCCACTGCGTGGTAAGATTTTGAACGTGGAAAAGGTGCTTGAGCACAAAATCTACGAAAGCGAATCAGTAGTCACCATTTTCCGTGCGCTCGGTATCACCGACCCACGCAACTACGACCCCGAAAAACTCCGCTACCACCGTGTGATTATCATGACCGATGCCGATGTGGACGGTGCCCACATCGCCACGCTGCTGATGACCTTCTTCTTCCGTTGCATTCGTCCAATCGTGGAGAACGGTCACCTCTATATCGCCACCCCACCACTCTACCGTGCTATCAAGGGCAATAACTCTGAATATTGCTGGACCGATATGCAGGTGCGTCAGTTTATCGACAAGTATGGCGCTGGCGAAGAAAAGAATGTGCGTGTTCAGCGATTCAAAGGTCTTGGTGAAATGAACCCAGAGCAACTTTGGGACACCACCATGAACCCAGAGAACCGTATGCTGAAGCGTGTCACCATCAGCGATGCGGCAGAAGCCGACCGCGTGTTCACCATGCTCATGGGCGAAGAGGTGCCACCACGCCGCCAGTTTATCGAGGACAACGCCACTTACGCTACCCTCGACACATAATCCCCCCCGACATAGACAGCAGTGCCGAAGCGCACACCGAATCTCGGCACTCTACACACTATATATAATATATATGCAGCGACCTGATCACCATACCAAGTCGCTGCATATTTGCAAAAAAATACGAATGTTGAAAAAGGGAGGAAATCAAGCGCCGCCCATCACAAACGCCTGTTAACAAGCACATAGTTATTAACAAAAGTGGCGAGTTATCAACATTTATTTCAATTTAACGCATTTTTTAACTTGTAATTGAACAAAAAGTAATTCCTTTGCAGAGTAAATAAAAACACCCGCAAGATTATGGGAAAAATCATAGCAATAGCCAATCAAAAGGGCGGTGTGGGTAAAACCACCACTGCCATCAACTTATCAGCTTCATTGGCTGTGAACAAGAAGAAAGTGCTCCTTATCGACGCCGACCCACAGGCAAACGCCACATCGGGCCTCGGCGTTGACCCAAAACAGATGTCGTCGTCGATTTACGAATGTCTGGTCGACGATTATCCAATTCTCGGCACACAGGTGAAAACCTGCGTGGAGGGGCTCGACTTGGTGGGTAGCCGCATCGACCTGGTGGGTGCGGAACTCGAACTTATCAACAAGCCCCACCGCGAGCGCGTGCTCGAAAAGGCTTTGGCAAGCGCAAAGGAAGAATACGACTTCATTCTCATCGACTGTAGCCCTTCACTCGGATTGATTACCGTGAACGCTCTCACAGCTGCCGATTCGGTGATTATTCCTGTGCAAGCCGAGTATTTCGCACTTGAAGGCATCAGCAAGTTGCTCAACACCGTGCGCATCATCAAGTCGAAACTCAACCCATCGCTCCAAATCGAGGGTTTCCTGCTCACCATGTACGACGCACGCCTCCGCCTTGCCAACCAAATCTACGAAGAGCTGAAAAGCCACTTCGGCGACATGGTGTTCAGCACCGTGATCCCACGCAACATTCGTTTGAGCGAGGCTCCAAGCCACGGTTTGCCAGCCATTCTCTACGACCCCACCAGCCGTGGTGCCACCAGCCACACCCAGTTGGCGAAAGAGTTGATTAGTAAAAACCGTAAGAAAAAGTAACCACATTAAATCAAAGTTTCCACTATGGCAATCAAGAGAAATGCACTCGGACGCGGACTCGACTCACTCATCTCAATGGACGATGTGCAGCCGAGCGGCAGTTCGGCTATCAATGAAATAGCAATCGACCTCATCAAGCCAAACCCCGACCAGCCTCGTATCAACTTCGACGAGGAGGCACTTGAGGAATTGGCTACCTCTATACGCGAGTTGGGCATTATCCAGCCCCTCACTCTGCGCAGCGCAGAAGCCGGCACCTATATGATTATTTCGGGTGAGCGACGCTACCGTGCTGCCAAACTCGCCGGCCTCGACACCGTGCCAGCATACGTGCGCACCGCCAACGACAGCGAGCTCACCGAGATGGCACTGATTGAGAACATTCAGCGCGAAGACCTCAACGCCATCGAAATTGCGCTCACCTTCCGCAAACTCATCGACCAATACAACCTCACCCAAGAGCGATTGAGCGAGCGTATTGGCAAGAAGCGCGCCACCATCGCCAACTTCCTCCGCCTGCTGAAACTGCCGGCTGAAGTGCAACTCGGTTTGCGCGACAAGGCTGTGGACATGGGCCACGCAAGAGCATTGCTCTCGGTGGAGAAACCCACCATGCAACTCAAACTCTACAACGAGATTCTGAAAAAAGGACTCTCGGTGCGTCAGGTGGAGCAAAGGGCAAAGGAAATGAACGAAGAAGGCAGCACCGAGCCAAAAGCACCTGCAAAAAAGGTGAACAATGCCGACTACGATGTGCTGAAACAGCACCTGAGCAAGTCGTTTGGCGTGGCTGTTTCGTTTGCCTGCAATAAGGACGGTAAAGGAAAAATCTCATTTCCTTTCAAAAACGAAGAGGAATTAGAGAGAATTATTCGTATCTTTGACACATTAAAACATTAATTATAGCATCCCCACCTGTTCAATAGTGGGTGGAGAGGTAAGCAACTCCTTGTGAGAAAGGTATTTAACCCACATATTCGCATATTTGTAGGCACAGTGATTGCACTATGCCTGCTTGTGCTTTGCCCTGTGGGCAGCATGGCGCAGACCACTGGCGGCATCGAAAAGCCCACACGCACTCGCACCGGAGGGCATAAGGCTGTGGCAAGCACTCCCCCCGATTCGGCAGCCGTCACCGTAAAACCCAGCACCTACGAGCGCACCCCTGTGCTCGACGAGGCTGGCGACACCGTGAAATTCGAGCCCAACGATTCGCTGATTCTGGCACAAGCCACCTTCGTGCCCGACACGGCAGCCGCCACCAACCTGGGCAAACTCCGTGTGTTCAACCCCGACCCCAAGCGCGCCATGTGGCTCTCGGCACTCTGCCCCGGCTTGGGACAAATCTACAACCGCCGCTATTGGAAAATCCCGATTGTGGTGGGTGCTTTCGTGGGACTCGGCTACGGCACGGCGTGGAACAACCGTATGCTCGGCGACTACACCAAAGCCTACCGCGACATCACCGACAACGACCCCAACACGCGCAGCTACATGAACTTCTTCCCGAAAACCGTGAAGGAGAGCGACCTCGACAAGGAATGGCTCACGCGCGCTCTGAAAAACAAGCGAACATATTACCGCCGCTATCGCGACATTTGCATCATCAGCATGGTGGCTGTGTATTTCATCAATATTGTCGATGCTTACGTCGACGCCTCACTCGCACACTTCGACATTTCCTCCGACCTTACGATGGACGTGGCCCCTGCCGCTATCGACACGAAGCAGTCTCGAATACCGTCGCTCGGACTTCAGTGTGCCTTTACTTTTTGAATTAAAAACAAACGACGATAAAGTATGAAGAATTTCAGATTTAACGCATTAATCGTGTTGGCGATTGCGACATTGACCATGTCGGCTGCGCCAAAGAAGAAATCGATTTTATCGCTGAAGGAATCGATCACCGACGAGGCCATCGTGTATCCTTACAGCTTTGAAATCAACACTCAAGAAATGCAGAAAAACTGGTATTTGCAAAACTATGCGGTGGTCGATGCCAGCGTGGAGAGCAAATCGCCAAACGAAGTGAGCGACGCTGAATACATTCAGCGCCTCAGAGCCATTCCTTCGGGAATCGAACTTCCCTACAATCAGGTGGTGAAATCCTACATCACCCGCTACATCACCAGAGAGCGCACCATGGTGTCGCAAATCTTGGGTATGTCGCCCTATTACATGCCTATTTTCGAACGCGCTCTGGAAAAAGAGGGACTTCCACACGAACTCAAGTTTATTCCTATCATCGAGTCGGCTCTCGACCCTAACGTGGTGTCGAGCGCAGGTGCCGCCGGTCTGTGGCAATTTATGGTCGACACCGGCAAGGGTCTCGGACTGGAAGTGAACTCGCTGGTCGACGAGCGTCGCGACCCATACCGTTCAAGTAATGCGGCAGCAAGCTATTTCAAGCAACTCTACGGCATCTACAACGACTGGTCGCTGGCCATCGCCGCCTACAACTGTGGCCCAGCCAATGTGAACAAGGCGCTCCGCCGTGCCAAGAGCAGAGATAACGAAAACCCCGACTTCTGGTCGATTTACGAATATCTACCTCGCGAAACCCGTGGTTATGTGCCTGCCTTCATCGCTGCCACCTATGTGATGAACAACTATCAGAAGCACAACATCAACCCTGCTCTGTCGAAAAAGCCGCTGATTATCGACACAGTGATGGTGCACCACCGTGTGAACTTCAACCAGATTTCCAGCGTGCTCAACATTCCTATCGAGGAAATCCGTATTCTCAACCCTCAATATCGCCACGACATCATTCCTGGCGACACTCACCCCTACTCGCTTGCGCTGCCATCACAGCAAATCTATAGCTACATTATGGTGGAAGACAGCATCATGAGTTATCGCAAAGACATCTATGCCACTCGCGACGTGGTGGAACCAGGCAACCACGCATCTTCTGTGACACAACAGATGGTCGACCCTCAAGAGGCAGCCAAGAGCGTGGTTAAGACCAAACAGGAACAGCACCAAGTGGCACAGGCTAAGCCTACGGTAAGCGCCACCCCTGTGAGCAACAACGAGAGTGTGGAAGCGAAATACCACAAGGTGAGACGCGGCGAGACCATCGAGAGCATCGCCGACGAGTATAATATGAGTGTGGCAGAACTGATGGCACTCAACAATCTCAACCGCAAGCACGTGAGCCGTGGTCAGGTGCTGAAAATCACCGGTGAGCGAAAGCAACAAGCCGAGCAGCCAAAAACCTCCACTTCTTACGCTGTGGCACAAGCGAAGCAAAGCACTGCCGCCAAGCAAGCAGCACCTAAGAAGGAAGCGTCAAAGACCACTGCAAGCACTTCTACCACCACATCGCAACGCTCTAAATCTTACAGCGTGAACGATGAGATCGACGGTCGCGCAACAGCTTCAAAGAAGCAAAAGGCCGAAACCCCTGTTCCTGCTCCAGCCACAGCCAAGAAGCAAAAGGCTGAAACAGCTCCTACCACTGCAAGCAACAGCAAGAAGCAAAAAGAGGCTATAGAGGAGGAAAAGGCCACAGCAAGCAAGCGCACCACTCGCCATGTGGCTGAAGAAGAGTCGGCAAGATCAAAGGCTAAGGCGAAAACAAACAAGCGCAGCAAGAGAGACGACCGCGACGAGGTGAAATCGTCGAAGCGCAGAAAGGCTGACCGCGATAGCGACCGCAGAAGCAAAAGAAAAGCGAAGAAGGAGGAAGATGCCCGTCCAACAAGCCACAGCGTGCGTGAAGGCGAATCGCTCGAACGCATCGCCCACCGTTACGGTTTGGGCACCGACCAGCTCCGCAAGGCTAATCCACAGTTGAAGGATGCCGACATGCTCCACCCTGGCGACAAGCTCAAAGTGCCAAAAGCCAACAAAAAGAAAAAATCCGCTAAAAAAGAGGAAACCACTTCGAAGAAAAAAAGAAGAAGATAACCTCAAATAAATCCTCAAGTAGGAAGGAAGCGCCCCACCCCGCTTCCTTCCTACTTTTTTTCACCCCCTCCCCAACCCCCATCGAAAAAATCGAATCCTCGAAAACTCGAAATTTCGAATCTTCGAATATTCGCCCCCTCAACAACTCGTTGACCTGTTGACTCGTTGACTTCCAAAAAGCACACCAATTAAATCCATTAAAACCCGATTTTAAAAAGCCAACGACGCAACGAGTTGAGGTCTGACGAGTCGGACTTGTCTGACAGGTCAGACGTATTCGAAAACGCCCCATCGTGCAAAAAGACTTTACCAAATCGGAAACTATCGTCTTAACTTCTTTAACTTCATCAACTTCTTAACTCCTTAACTTTTAAAAGCGCCACTGCTTTTAAAAGTTCCTTCTGAATTTAGGCGGCGAATTAGCACGGCGCATTGAGATATTTTTCGTAACTTTGTAAGAGGAATATACTAACTAATTAAAAAAACAATCTTTCGATTATGAGACTTATCATCGAACCTGATTACGACAAAGTATCAGAATGGGCAGCGTGCTACGTTGCTTCTCGCATTAACGCTGCAAACCCAACCCCAGAAAAGCCTTTCGTGCTTGGTTGCCCTACTGGTAGCTCACCACTTGGCATGTACAAGAAACTCATCGAGCTCAACAAGGCTGGCAAGGTTTCGTTCCAGAATGTTGTGACTTTCAACATGGACGAATATGTAGGACTTCCTGAAGATCACCCTGAAAGCTATCACTCTTTCATGTGGAACAACTTCTTCAACCACATCGACATCAAGAAGGAAAACGTGAACATCCTCAACGGCAATGCAGCCGACCTCGATAAGGAATGTGAAGAATATGAGGCACGCATCGCCGCTGCTGGTGGCATCGACCTCTTCATGGGTGGCGTAGGTCCTGATGGACACATCGCTTTCAACGAGCCAGGTAGTTCACTCGTTTCACTCACTCGTCAGAAAACTCTTACTCAAGACACTATCATCGCCAACAGCCGTTTCTTCGACAACGACGTGAACAAAGTGCCTAAAACCGCTCTCACCGTAGGCGTTGGCACCGTGATGGCTGCTAAGAGCGTGATGATTATCGCAAACGGCTACAAGAAGGCTCCTGCATTGCGCAACGCTGTGGAAGGTGCTGTTTCACAAATGTGTACTCTCAGCGTGCTCCAAATGCACCGCAAGGCTATCATCATTTGCGACGAAGACGCAACTATGGAATTGAAGGTGGGTACTTACCGCTACTTCAAGGATATCGAAGGCAAGAACCTCGACCCTGCCACTCTTCTCTAATCGATTAGCATACGCACGGAGCCGGCTTTGGCCAGGCTCTCGATAGCAAAATATCGGAGGCTGTGCCGCACACATACATCGCGGCACAGCCTTTTTAAATGACGGACGATATGATAAAACTTTCCGACGATTTTACAGCGCAGATGCGCCACATCCTCCCCGATGAGTGCGATGCTCTGCTGGAAGCAATCACCACCACCGATCCTTCGGTGGCGATTCGTGTGAACGATGGCCGTGGCATCAGTTTGAGCGGCGATGCCGTGGAGCGTGTGCCATGGTGCACCACTGGCCGATACCTGAAGGAGCGTATGCCGTTCACTTTCGATGTCGATTTCCAGACGGGCCGATATTATGTGCAAGACGCCTCGTCGATGTTCATTCACCATGTGATTAAGCATCTGGTGAAGGAGCCAGTGCGCTACCTCGACCTCTGCGCCGCACCGGGCGGAAAAACCACCACAGCCATTTCAGCGCTGCCTGCCGATTCGATGGTGGTGGCGAACGAGATTATGCCGGCGCGTGCGCGTGTGCTGTATGAGAATATCGTGAAATGGGGAAGTCCGCGCTGCATCGTCACCAACAACGCTCCACACGACTTTGGAAAACTCCACCACTTCTTCGATGTGGTGGCTACCGATGTGCCGTGCAGTGGCGAGGGCATGATGCGCAAAGACGAGGAAGCACGCAACCAGTGGACTCCAACCTTGGTGAAGCAGTGCGCCGCGCTGCAGAAAAGCATCATTGCCGACATTTGGCAGGTGCTCCGCCCCGGAGGCGTGCTCATCTACAGCACCTGCACCTACAACCGTGAGGAAAACGAGGAAATGGTGGCGCACATCGTGGAGCAGTACGGTGCCGAATCGGTGGAGATTCCGGTGGAGGCTGATTGGCACATTCACCCAGCCATCGACAGCCCCTACCATTGCTACCGCTTCATGCCTCACCGCACCAATGGCGAAGGACTGTTTATGGCGGTGCTGCGTAAGCCCGACGACGAACGCCGTGCCGAGTTGCGCGCCAAAAAGAGCAAGGGCGCAAAAGCGAAAGCCACACCTGTGCCACGAGGCGTGGATGCTTGGCTTGAAAATCCGAAGCACTATGCCCTGAGCGTGGCGAATGATGAGGTAATTGCCATTCCTGCCGACATCGCTCCGCTGATGCCGCTGTTTGCCGACTTGCGTGTGCTTCAGGCTGGCGTGACGGTTGGCACCGTGAAGGGGAAAAACTGCGTGCCCAGCCATGCTTTGGCACTCTCCACCGCCCTTTCCAACGAGGCATTTGCCCAAAGCGAGGTGGATTATGCCACCGCCATGGCGTATATGCGTGGCGAGGCGATAGTGCTGCCCGACGCACCACGAGGCTATGCGCTGCTCACCTACCGAGGCAAGCCCATCGGTTTTGCCAACAACCTCGGCAACCGTGCCAACAACCTCTACCCCAAGCCATGGCGAGTGCTCAGCACCCACATTCCCACCACCCCACCGGAAATCCTATAAAGTCAACGAGTCTACAGGTCAACAGGTCTACGAGTTTTTGGTCAGACAAGTCAGACCGGTCCGACAAATCCGACGGGACAGATAGGGGCACCATCGTTTCAAGAGCCGATGGTGCCGTCTTAACTTCTTAACTCCTTAACTCCTTAACTCCTTAACTTCTTAAATATATATATTGCCCTGCCCTTTTTGCACAAATTGGGGATGTTTTGTGCAAAAAATTAAAATATAATGAGTAACTTTGCAGTCGCAATTACATTTAAATTATTGACTATTATGATGAAAGAAAATACTGTCAAGATTTTTGAGCAGAGTTTCAAAGACAACTGGGACCGCCCATGCTTGACTGATTACAACACAAAAGAGACCATCACTTACGCTGATTTCGCACGCGACATTGCAAAAATTCATCTTTTCTACAAGGAAATCGGCATTCAAGAAGGCGACCACGTTGCCATTATCGGCAAGAACAACTCCACTTGGGTGACTCTCTTTTTGGCAACCATCACCTATGGTGCTGTAATTGTTCCTATTCTTCAAGACTTCAACCCTAACGATGCGCAACACATCGTTAATCATAGCGAGGCAAAACTGCTCTTCGCCAGCAAAAGCAACTGGGAGAGCCTCGACTTCGAGAATATGCGCATGGTGCGCGCCGCTCTCTCGCTCGACGACCGCACGCTCTACGAGCAAAAGGAAGAGGAAGTGGTGGCTGATGTGCTGGCTTCGCTCGAAGAGAAGTTCGCTGCCGCTTATCCCAACGGTTTCACCGTAGATGACATCAAGTACCCCGAAGTGCCTGGCGACCGTCTGATGGACATCAACTACACCTCTGGCACCACCGGTTTCAGCAAGGGTGTGATGATTACCGGCAACAACCTTTGCGGCAATATCGTGTATGGCATCAATTCCGGATTGTGCTACAACGGTTCACGTCACCTCTCGTTCCTGCCTCTCGCCCACGCCTACGGCTGCGCGTTCGACATGCTTGCGCCACTGGCTATCGGTGGCCACATCACATTGCTCGGCCGCATCCCTTCGCCAAAGGTGATTGTGAAGGCTATGGGCGAAGTGAAGCCAAACCTCGTGATTCTGGTGCCTCTCGTGCTTGAGAAGATTTATTCTAAGATGATTGTGCCAATGATCAGCAAGGGTATGCTCCGCTGGGCTTTGGCTGTGCCATACCTCAACGAAAAGATTTACGACCAGATTCGCAAGAAGTTGATTGATGCGTTTGGCGGCTGCTTCGAGGAAATCATCGTGGGCGGTGCGCCATTCAACGCCGAAGTGGAGGAATTTCTCTATAAAATCCGTTTTCCATTCACCGTGGGCTACGGCATGACCGAGTGCGCTCCACTGGTGAGCCACACCCCATGGCGCGAATTTGTGCCTCATAGCGCAGGCCGCGTTCTTCCTGGCATCATGGAATGCCGCATCGACAGCGAAGACCCAGAAAACATTCCTGGCGAAATCTGCGTGCGTGGCGAAAACGTGATGAAGGGCTACTACCACAACTATGAAGCCACCGACAAGGTGCTTCACGACGATGGCTGGTTACACACTGGTGATATGGGCACGCTCAGCGCCGACGGCACCGTGTTTATCCGTGGCCGCTTGAAGACGATGTTGCTTGGCGCAAACGGTCAGAACATCTATCCTGAAGAAATCGAGGCTAAACTCAACAATATGATTTTCGTGAACGAAAGTCTGGTGGTGGACCGTGGCGGAAAACTCGTGGGTCTCGTTTACCCCGACTACGATACAATGGACGCTATGGGCGTGACGCGCGACCAGCTTCCTGAGAAGATGGAAGAGATTCGCACCGAGCTTAACAAGCTTGTAGCCCCTTACGAACGCATCACAAGAATTGAACTTATCGCAAACGAGTTTGAAAAAACTCCAAAACGTAGCATCAAACGCTTCTTATATAGTCATTAATAGGTAAATCACGCATTTTTCCTTATAAATTATAAGAAAACTACCCACCTTTTTACGTTTAACAAGGTTTAACATTTGGCGATTAAACCAAAAAATCTTTAATTATCTTGCAGATTATTAGAGAGTTAGACAAATTAAAAGGTAAATTTTTACAAAAATTAAATGCAAATGTGGCAATTTAAACAAAAAAAAACTTGAAAAATAGTTTGCATATGAGTTTTTTGTCTTAAATTTGCATCGATTTTAAACTGAACAACGAAAATTATTGTTTTATTATTTTAAATTTTTACGAAAATGAAAAAGTTAGTTTTATTACTTGCTGTTATCGCTAGTGTTTCTTTCTTCTCTTGCAACAAGGGTGCTGGTTCAGCTTCTGCTGTTGATTCTGATTCTGTAGCTGCTGTTGCTGATAGCGCTGCTGATTCTGTAGCTGCTGATAGCGCTGCTGCTGATAGCGCTGCTGCTCCAGTTGCCGCTGACTCAGTTAAGGCATAATCTTAGCGATTAGCAAAAAAAAGAGTTTGAAGCTGTTTTCCACAAGGTGGAAAGCAGCTTTCTTTTTTCACACCCCTCTCCCCCACCTTTTGGTTCAGTGGAAAATTCCTTGGGATAGATTATGCAATGTTGCCGAATTGTGAATGGAATCAAAAACAAAAACATA
>OGPL01001601.1_pt1 | contig 20025 bp, 13 predicted proteins | sample 1552901 | NCBI WGS metagenome assembly OGPL01 (sample SAMEA2580244, study PRJEB22360) | human gut metagenome | biome: human gut; feature: human-associated habitat; material: faeces | place: Denmark | collected 2008/2010 | reverse complement strand
TGCTGCGCATCAGCCTGTGCACGGAGCAGGAAAAGGACGAGATACGCTTTATGAAGGGATGGAAACTGAAAGAGCTGGAGAAAATAATGCCCGCATGGCAGCGACGGCAGTGCGAGGAGATAAAACGGGAACGGTGGAGAGGATTTTAATGGCTAATGAGGAATGATCAGTGATCACTGAAGAATGACCAGCAATCAGTAAAGCCTGCCGGCAACATGATCTACTTGTAAGCAACTTTTAAAAGGGGTATGTCAAAATAAAATAACTACTCCAAAAAGTTACAGACTGTAACTACAAGACCTAAAAGGCGAGTGTCAAAACTCAGTTTTTGAAAACATGAACTTATAATCTGAAATTTGAGCATCCTAAAAGACTAAAGAAAGGGTCGTATCATTACTCCATACAGAGCTTGATACGCCCCTTTTACGTGTTATAATTACTATCTGTAACTTTTCGGGGCTGTCCTTTTTGTTTTGACATATCTCCCTTCTCCTATCCCTGAGTTATTCAGGAACAGCAACATTCAACTTCTTCATTCCCCCTCATTAAACCCCAGGCCCTGCTGTTCGGGCTTCAGCTTCTCTGTCAGGAAATTGGTATGCTCCCACTTCGGTTCGGGCGGATTATGATCCAAGGTCCTCTCCTCGGTAGGGGTGTAGCGTCCGTTGTAAGTGCTGAAGGCGAAAAAAGCATCTCCCGGTCCGCCCAGATGGTCGAAACGTACCTTGGCCACACGCACCAGCACCTGCCCCAGCTCATCGTTACGGTCTACCACCATTCCATAATCCGTCTTGTTGAAAAAGGCCGCCGAGCCGTTGATATCATACAGCGTGGGCACAGGCCAGCGTTTGCTTCCCGGTTCGCGGCGCAACTTGGTGGGGTGCGCCACCAGAATGAGCAACACCTTGTGCTTCACGGCAAAATTGGAGAACTCGTCGAAGATGCGGCTGATGTACTGCGTTTCCGTTTCCCAGTCGGGAATCTGATGCTCGAAGCGGTTGAAGGGGTCCACTACCAGCACCTTCACTCCTTTCCGGCTTACCAGTTGGGCGGCAATGCGGAGCACGCTCTCTACCGAGAAGTCCTCTTTCGGCATAATGGAGAAGACACTCTGTGCCAGGTAACGGATGGCCTGTCCAGCTTCCGGCAACGGCATCCCTTTGTGTTCGAAACGCTTGCCCACCACGCGGCGTATCAGCTTGCGGTAGTGATAGGCCAGCGGGGTATTCTCCGGGCTGAAATAGCCCACCTTCCAATCGTGGCGCAGGAGCAGGCGCATGGCAATTTCGTCCACAAACTCGCTTTTTCCGCTACCGGGAACGCCTGTGACCGTGAGCACAAAACCACGCTCGAACTTGATCAGCCGGTCCAGATTCTCCAGTCCCGTATCGGCTCCCTCCGGCATTCCGTTGTAATAAATATCCATCAGCGTATCCCATTCGTCCATGGGGCAGAAGACTCCTTCCAACGGGATTTCCGCCGCCTGCTCCACCTGTTGGCGGAGCCTCGGAAGATCATACTTCAACAGATACTCGTTGGCATCCTTGCAGCCTTCTCCCCAGGCCACCACCTTGCAGCGGTCCACGCCCAGGCGGCGCACCAGTTCATCGCGCAACTCCACTCCGCGCTTGTCGGTATCCATGGCCAGGATGATTTCCGTCTTGTCATCGAAGTGCGACTCCACGAAGCGGTCCAGCCACTGAAGGTTCGCGCCTCCGGCTCCGTTGGGTACGGACACCACTTCTTCCAGTCCTGCGGCTATCAGGCTGAGGGCATCTATCTCGCCTTCGGTGATGTAGCACTTTTCCTTTCCTTTTATGGCGTCTATGTTCCAAGGAATCAGTTCGGCTCCTTTCACCATCTTGAAATGCTTTGCGGCATCCCGGAATTTCATGTTTTTCATTACTCCGTCCTCCAGGTAAGGGAAGCAGATGCAGGCTTCTTCCTTGCCGGTCTGCGGCAGGAATTCCAAGCGTTCCTCTATCTTCATCCTTGTCAGGACGTCCATCGGAATACCTCGTCTGCCGACCATGTATTCCATCATTTCTCCATTCATAATTTGTTTGTTTTTATTGATTACCGGGCATACGTAATGTACAGGCGGTTGCAGGGGGATGTGCGGTTTGCGTTGCGCCGTGTTACGTTGCTGCGGTGCTGCATCGTAGTGCTGCGACGTGTTGCGTTGCTGCGATGCTGCATCGTGGTGCTGCGCCGTGTTACGTTGCTGCGATACTGCATCATGGTGCTGCGACGTGTTATGGTGCTGCGATGCTGCATCATGGCGCTGCGCCGTGTTATGGTGCTGCGATGCATCCTTCTGCTGTTTCTGCCGTTCCCGGTCTTGTTGTTTCTGTTCTCTTTTCCACATCTCGTCTTCGTTCCACGCTATGGCGAAATCACAATGAAAGCATTTCGCCCATCCCCCTTCACGGGTGATATGCACACTGAACGAAGGATCTTTGGGATTGCTTCGCGTTGCGGAACATTCGGGACAAGGCATACGGAAATGGTCCTTTCTGCGCGGCAGGCTTTTCAGCCACCGCACATAGTCTGCATGTTCTTCGCGCGTCATATCCAGCTCTGTTTCAGGTTATCCCAGGTGGCACGTCCGTTGGGGCGCGGGGGTGCATCGGCAGGAAGAGGAACTCCGCAATACGAACGTTCGCCGGTCAGCGGATTGTACGTTTCGTAGGGTGAAAGTGATATCGATTCATTTTGCATCCTGCTCCTTTCTTTCAGCTTTTCTTCCAGAAAAAGACGGGTGGGCTTTCCCGGACGGATATAATTAGCAAAATAGGCTTGCGCTTCGGATACGGAAGTAATGCGTTCCGTACTTCCTTGAACCACAACATGTTTTTTAAACATGGAACGGATAAAGGGAAGATTGTTCAGAAAGTCTCCTTTCAACCCCGACATCATTCCCACAATTTCCACCCAACTTTGGACTTTGAAAGCTTCATTGATATAACACTCCCATCGCAACATCTCTCCGCTCTTTTTTCCGGAACAAAATTTCATGTCGTCGTCGATGCTGCCGTTTGTTTCTATGATGTCTACATCATCTTTCTTTTTCTTCTCTCCTCTATTCTTTTCTTCTCTTATAAAGCTTTGCTTAAAGCTTGCTTGCAAATTCTTTCCATAACACTCATTATCAACACTTTGAATCACATTTTTGACTGAATTTTCATTTGTATTTTTTGCAGTCGTATTTTTCATACTTTCCGCACTACTTTTCACGTTGCTTTCCGTGCTGTTTTCCTTGTAGATTTCCTTATTATAATCCGAATGGATTGGCTTGCTGCTCTCCATGCAGACAGTCTTGTTACTATCTACATTCCTGCTTTCCATATAAATTCTCTCCTTACTATCCATACTGGGTGCACCACTGCTTTTCAGGTAGACTTCCTTGTTATTATCCATGCAAGGTACACCACCACTTTCCATGTAGGCTTCCCCGTTATTATCCACGCAGAACGCATCACCGCTTTTCATGTAGACTTCCCCGTTATTATCCATGCAGGGCGTATCACCGTTTTTCCCCTCGTTGATTCTGCCCCTCCCTATTGCAGACGCTGTAGACGCAGTTGCTTTTGCAGATGCTTTCACCGTACTTTTCTTACTGCTTCTCCCTCCCTTACTGCCGGCAGCGGCACGTTGCTCGGAAAGTTTGCTCTGATATCCCATCACCTCGTCCAGATACAGACATCGGAAATACCCGTCCTCTGTAATGAGAAACAAATCGAAGTCCTTAATAAGATGTTGCAGATTTTCCACGGTAGCTCCCCACTGATCGGCCAGCAAATCCAGTTCGTTAAAATCATGTTTGTATTCCTGCTGTTTTCGCAGAAACAATATCGTTTCAAGATACAACCCCAGCCCCATGCATTTCATATCGGCATTCAGCTTCATCATTTTGTAATCCGACATCAAACTGCAATTCAGCCGGATAAACTGCTCTGTATAATCCATTTCTTTTGTGTGTTAGTATAAATATAACGCAAAGGAACGCAAAATATAAATAGGGCGTTGCTCACAAAAACAGGCAATTGTTAATAAATATTTCCTATCTTTGCCGAGACATTTTGTAAGTAGCTATGTTTATGCTGTTTACAAATCATTATTTAATAATTTAATTTTTAGTAACATGAAAAAAATTTGAGATCATCAGCACTTGCATCAGTAATGCCGTGCGAAGAAGCGATTTAAACCCCAGCAACTTGAACGACAAAGGTGCGATAGGCCGGTCCACCGCCACCAAAATTCGAGACGGAAAGATTGTGACTCCAAATTCTTACTTCAAACTGATGAAATGGCTGGAAAAGGAGAAACCGGAGGTTTACAAAGAAGCCATGGAGCACATCCTGAAAGAACTGGGCAAGCTCAAGATGGAAGAGTAACCTCCCGGCTTCCCGGAAACGGGAATTTTCCCCGGTAAACGTGGGGAAACGGGAAACCGCCATAGAGCGCCTCTGTATGGAGACTGCCTCTATGGCGGTTTTTGCACCCGGAATAGCTGTTTTATTATCTTTGCAACAGTTGGATATAAGAAAGGTAAACCCTCAAATTAGGGCTTACGTAAATCATCTGCATATTCCTCAACCGACATATTTCCGCCCCAATCGCCTTCGTAACAAGCAAAAGGATCTTCTGTTTCAATATTCTGTTCCTTTGTATACGTATTTCTGATGGAATTTGTCAGTTTTGCAATCAAATCCGGTTTTTCATCTACACTCAGTGAAGACAATACACTCATATACACATCTGTTATACTTATATTTCCAACCATAAATCCTCCTTTTTTATAAAGGAACAGAATCTATTCCGGAGATCCTAATCGGATAATCTTTTTTATCATTTCAGATGGATTTTGAAGTAAATGCCACCAGAGAAGTATTTCCCATTGTTCAGTTCGGCAATCAGGTTGATGTGGTCTTTCCAAAGCTGGTAGTGCGCCCCGATGTTCACTGTGCGGGCGTCATATTCGGCCATCAGATCCAAGCCGTTCAAAGCTTTCACTATTAATGATTCCTGATTTGGAAATCTACATTGGAAATTAGCTCCTATAGCAGGACGATTGTGATGCTTCCAAGTGGCAGGTCTATCTAATACAAAAGAAAAATGCACTCCTAAAATTCCTATATTTTTAAAAGTAACATGTTTCGTTGCAGCAACGTAATAACGATTAAAAAAACAATTTCCTCCATTTTGATCACGACTAGATATACCCCCTCCACCATAACTATCATGAGTACCCGGATCGTCAGCTCCTATTACAATCTGTGGTGTCCATGACTTCCACCAACCTTCTTTCCATGCACGTAATCGAAAATTAAACGATCGATCTTGATTTGTATACTTTCCCCATGACTGCTCTGGGAAATAAGTAGAACCTTCATTGGCATAATTCAATGTACAAGTATACCCCACTTCCAACCATGGAAATATAGTAATGTTAATATAATAATTAAAAGTATATTTTACATCAAAATCATAATAATGCAATGGTATGATATCCAAGACATTCCCACCAAACATAAAAGTTTTATCTTGTTGCATATCCGCTGTTGGAGCATGAAGTAATCCTGTTGTTCCCCTCAATGCCTGTCCATAGCTATTAGTACAAACGCACAAAAATCCCCAAACAATAATTCCAATCCAAGCCCCTCCTATGCTATCAATGTTTTTGTGCAAGCAACCACTTAAAATATTTTTCATGCTCATCTACTAAATGTTCCCAAGAATATTCCGTACGAATCTCTTTTAAATTTCCATTTATAAAATTATCCTTATCCCTTGCTACAACAGCATCTATATCATTCAATAACTCTCTCACATCGGCAACTGTATGATAATATTCCGCATTGTTTTTTAATACAGCCCGATTGAATATATTATCATTCGCTAAAATAAAACAATCTGAAGCCATAGCTTCTAAAAGCGACGGGTTTGTTCCTCCCACCGAATGACCATGAAAATAGGCAAAAGAGAACTTTCGTATCGAATTCAATTTCTTGAAATCATAAATCCCCCCCATAAAACGTATAGATTTTTCTCTACCATACTGTGCTACCAATTCCTTGCCATGAGGAGTATTGGTCTTTCCTATAATGACCAATGGTTTACATCCATTCTCTTTAGAAGCAAGATATCCTTCTATAGCCATTACTATATTATTTTCAGGCTCCAATCTTGCCACAAGCAGATAATAACTGTCCGGAATCAAATTAAACTCTTTTAGATATTCCGAATTATAGTCATCGTGAACATCCGCCCCATAAGCAAGGAACTTACTTTCTTTACCATATTTTTCTTTATAGTAATCATAAATCCCCATATTGTCAGCTATCAAGTAATGGCTATGCTTAACTGTCATCCGTTCCTCCCAAAAGACGAATTTCCGTACCCATTTATTAAATTTGGTACGTTTATATTCCAAACCGTCCATATTCGTTGTGAATATGGGATATTTAATATTCTTTACATCAAACCAAATATAAGCAGGCACAATACTAGTATATCCAGCTTCATAGATGATATCAAAATTATCTCGTTTCAGTGCATCTCTCAGTGAAGCAAAATCATAAAAAAAACTCCCAAGAGAACTCCCCATCCATGTTTCAGGACTATATATATGCTTAATACGGACTCCTTTATAAGTTTTCTCCTTATAAGGATGGAAATGAGGAGAATAAACGGTCACCTCATGACCTCTTTTTGCTAAACCTACAGATATGTATTCAGCAAATTGTTCGAAACCTCCGTAGTTGTTGGGAATACCACGAGTGCTAATAAAAGCTATTTTCATTGAAAATTAAATGTATGAAGTTTAACCAAAACATGGACAAGCATACTTTGGTACTAAAGAATATATAAAAACAAGATTATTATTTTTGTGCAGAAAAAATGCCAAAGAGAAAGTAAAGAATTTATCTTAACTCGGTTATTTTTACGTTTTCGTACAAATGTTTTTCTAATACAAAAAATTGTACATAACTACATTCAGAAAGACATTCTCATTGTTACAACAAATACTTTCCGATTACCCAATAGAGTAATTTCTTTTCAATTATAATAAAGATTTAACTTTGAAAATAAATTTCATGCTATTTTCTTCAATAGCAATTTATCCAACCCTCTTTGTACGCAATACGCAAAGCATATAGCCAAACAAATTGTAAGAACAGAAGTTACAACATAATTTAGATTACTATCTGATATATAATTTTCTAAATGTAGTCTCTCTACTACCCTAAACATCACCATATGACAAAGGTAGATTTCCATAGATATACCACTAAGAAAATCTATTATTTTATTATGCAACCATTTTTTATCAGAGCCTAAGGCATACATATGGTATGCAGTAAAGACAATCAACAATGGGAATAAAGAATGACCTAACAAATCTGATATTGGTAATAAAAAATACCCTATATTCAATACTAAACAAAACAGTAACATCCACCCTCCTATTATATTCATCCAATTATGTATCTCCTTTCTATAATCCGCAAAACGAAATGTTTCGACTTTTGGGAACGAAACGTTCTTTTTCCCAAAACGAAACGTTCTTTTTTTCGCACCCCTAAACACCCCCTACCCTGCCCTTTTCCGCTTAATTTCTCACTTCTAATTATTACTAAGAAATTTGGTAATCTCGCCAAAAATCGCTACATTTGTATAGTATAAATTGGTGTGTTGTGCACTCTCTCACACATACTAAAGCACTATCAAATTTCATTTTCTTAAAACATTTTCGACCGGCTTACGCCGGTATTTATAATAACACGAACGGTGTTCAGAAACCATCCGAACACCGTTCTTTCGTTTTAGTCGCTTCGCTCCACGCTTTGGCGCTTTGCGCTTACAACACTTCGCGAATCGCTTTATACGCTTCCACGCTTTCCGCCCGAACGAGTTTGCCGCGGAAGGCCAGACGAGAACCGATGGCCGCGCTCGTATACGACGAATCGTAACCGCAATACGCACGACCGACACCGGCGTACGCATCCGCGCTGCTGTTCGACCGAAAGACCACACGGAAGGCTGCGGTACTTATCCAATATTTATCGCAATAATATGTACTGGACGAGCCGTTAGCTGTTCCTACCGGTACGATATCCATGTATTTACCATGGGCAACACCTGTTATCCACTGGTCACTGATCGTTTTACCCTTCACCCAACGCACCGTGCCGTCCGGCATCCAAATACGCCATTTACCTTGGTTGCCACTATCGTTGGGTAAATCAACACCGTCCATCATCTCGTACTTATGGCCGTAGATGTCCTCATAGCCCAGACAACTGATATTGTTTACCTGAGTCACGGTCGGAGAACCATACTCGTCCTGGCCACGATACCAAGCGTACTGGTGGATAGAACCGTCCACGATGGAATTCGTGATCTTGTCGTTTATTTTATACGCTTCGTCATAACCGATCGTATCCTGCATACCATAACCGGCTGTACCGCCCGTGATACGATTGCTCGTATGCTGACCGCCTCCGCACTGTTCCTGGCTGTCACGACGGCCATATCTTGCGTAAAACAAGTTCGCTATACGGGAGTGCATCAACGCGTCTATCTGTTGCATACCGCGCTGAACCGAGTAATAATGAAAGTCGATCCAGTTCATGCTGGCCGTCGTGGAATTACCTGTTATGCATGAACGCAACTTGCTACCTACCACGCTACTGCCTACTACCGCGCAAAGATGTTCCTCGTTGGCCACCCAATCGGGCTCCATATCCTCGATCTTGTCGGAGTTGGAAAGAACCACCTTGTCAAACTCGGCCGTGTTCAGGATCGAGAAGTGCAAGGCCGTGGCGTCCTCCGGAACATCCGATATCAAGTACATGCCGGCCTCGAACTTCAGACCGATCGTAGAGACCACGATGGTTTTGACCACGTTTCCGGAGCCGTCAACAAATAGACTGCCGACCAAACCCGTACCGGGAACACTCGGAAAACGTACACGCTTATAGCCTTGTACATCCACCTTGCAGACTGAATAGGTCTTGTCCGTGCTATAAGAATCCTTCAACGTGGGTTTGCCACTCAAAAGTTTGCGCTCTGTAAGGAAACCGCCCTGCGTGTCTTTGATGTCGTCCAACGTCAGCACCGTCACATCCGGAACAGGAGGCATATCGTCAGGGCCGTTGGAACTGTAACAGCTGTAATATTTCTCGTTCAGGTAGTCATTGACACCTTTCGACCAAAAGAACGGTTCGTACATCATCCAGTCGCCCTCGCTGCTGTCAAGTTTGGCTGCGCTGCCATCGTAGTATTTATTACTGCTGGTATCATCCAACGGACAATAGGTCATCTCGCCGTCCGGATTGTTCACGTCAACCGTCTGGCCCGCCATCTCCACTTTACGGCTCGTGGGCTTTTTCGTCACCTTGGCAAGCACACGGTGGCGCTTCTTGAGGATCGCCGCCACGTGGGCATTCATGACGTAAGTATTGCCATACTTATAACCGGTCTCGTTGTCCGGGTTGGAAATGTTGGCATCGTCCGGAGCGCTTTCGTCCGACTCGATGATGCTGTAGGCCGGTTGTACGATCTCCAGTTCCGGATACCGCTCACGATACCGGTCGGCCTGTTCGTCATCCATGTACTTTGTCAGGCAGAGCCTGCCACGCAATCCGGAATGACGGTTGTCTATCGCTCCGGTGGAGGTATAGGTACCATAATCGTAGTATTTCCCGAGCAGCCTGCCGTCATCCTCCATATCGATGTCAAGGACAAAACGCTCCAGTTTACCGCTACCGTTCAACTTGGCCTGATGAAGACGTTCCAGCATGGCAAACCCGTCAATGCCCGGACAACCCATGAACCGGTAGCCTCGCACGTTACCGATGCCATCCAGTACCAATCCGCTCTCTGCCAACCTGGGAAGATATTCCAGAAACAGTTCCTCTATCGTTTCCGGCAAGCATAACTGCACAACAGGCGCACCGGTGGCAAGTTTCACGCGGGTAAGCCCCGTGCCTCTCACGTCCAGCTTCTTCAACCGTCCCTGCCAGCTCAAGTCCAAGGTCGTCACGTTGCCGTTATCGCCATTCCGTGCCAGCAGGTTGTTGCGCATATTAAGCTCTTCCAGAAGAAGCATGCCGTTCGTCGAGGCCATGAATGAACCGTTACGATAACCGCTGGCTTTCTCCACGCTCATGTCAAGTTTAACCAATGAGGTAAGCAAGCCGAAATTGAATCCGATGGCGAACGCGTCCTCATGCCACACCAGCTCCTTGACTTTGGCCGCGCCGATAATCTTCAGCGGGTCGTTCTCACCGAAGGCACGGGTCAGCTGCAGGGAGTGGAGCACGTCCGCATCCACCACGCCGCTGTCGGCCTGCACGCCGTTGCTGGTGGAAAGCTGCACACGGTACGGGATGGTCAGCCGGTACTGCATCGGCTTCAGTTTGTATGCCTTGTCCAGCGATGCCGTACTCTGGTAGAACTGGGCGCCCAGCGTAGAGACATAACCGTACTCCACCTGCTTCAGGTCATACCTGCGCTGGATGAAATAGTTACGGTGAGCTTTCAACGAACCCTTCAGACCGTAGATCTGCGGATACGTCTGTTTGGCACCGTCAGCCCCCACCGGCATCTCGTTCAGGAACGGATACACATACTTGAAGATGCCTGATTTGTTGTACAGCCGGCTGCACCACTTCTTCATCTGCTCGGTGTCGAAATGGTCAACGGCCTTCTGGATGCTGAAGGCACTCATGAAGCTGGTACCGCCGTTCACACCCCTGGTCATCACTTCCTCCAGCAGATTGCCCATATTGCCCAGTATCAGGTTCCACAGCCAGCTGTTGTGTCCCTGCATCACATAGGCCCCGTCTCGCTTCGTCTGCCGGTTGTCGTCATACTTCCCGGTCAGGAACGACTTGTTGTCCGAACCCAGCTGGCAGTCACCGTCGTAATAGGTTATCCACCACATCACGCCGTCCCATGTCCGCACCAGCATATTTTTCGCCAGCTGGTCCACACCCAGGTTGAACTGTACATACAGGTAGTAGGCGGCCAGGTTGGGAAGGTTGAAATACTTCCCGGCTTCCGCCTTGAAGGTCGGGCTCACCCATTTGGCCGTCGGGAACTTGTTGCCGTCATCCTCATAGTCCACCCCGTCAAAGGTGTGCGTCTCCTTGTTATAGGCCAGATTCTTGCCGGCAGGCGTTTCCTTCACGCATTTATAAAGGAAACTCATCATGCGGTCAAGCGCCTTGTACATCTTGTCGTACTTGTCACCGGTGCCCAGGTGTTCCTTGATGTTCGGTTCTTCTTCGGCATCACCTCCGCCATCGTTCCAGAACACGTCTTTCGGATGGTTGAACTCAAAACCGCCGTCAAAGTTGAAATCCATGAAGTCCGTATGGTCGGGCTCCGTGGACGGCAGCCAGCGGAACAGGCACAGGTCGTTCGAGTTGTTCAACGTCTCGATGCAGATGGGCAGGTATTCCTTCGGCCTGTCGCCGTTCGCCTGCAGGTAGTTCAGCGTATCACCGGTCCCCCACTGTTCTTCGCCGATGGTCTTGTCCTGGCCGAATATCGGGTAGCTGTCGCTCTTCTCGTTGTTCATGTTGTACTGGCCGTAGTAGGTCAGATCCTCATCCACACTCTTTGCCACAAACAGGTCACAGGGCAAGCCGTCAATGGCCGAGCGTATGTCTTCCTTGCACGTATCCGCATGGTCGGCGGCATACTGCTGGGCAGGGGTCAGGATACCCATTTCCTTCATGCCGTCATGGATGAACTTCGCGCCACCGGTGTTGGTGGTCATGGAGGAGTCCGAAAAGTCACACTTCGCACAGGCGAGTTTCGCCCCCACCGAGTTGTCCCGCAGTCGGAACAGGTTCTTCTTACCCTCCGTAGCTGTCGGGTTGCTCTGCTGCCCGTTACCGTCTATCTCGCCGTAGCTCATCCGTGCCGTGTAACCGCTGGCTGTCTTCTGGAAGTAGAAGCGCAGGTTCTTGCGGGCATAGTTCACCGAACTGGTACCCTGGATACGCAGATAAATGTCACGGGCTATCCAGTCCAACGCCCGGTTCTCACCGTTGTAGAATCTAACTTCCCGGCACAGCTTGTTGGCCTTCTTGTTGTTCAGCTGGGCCAGCGCGTCCATCACGTTCAGCGTGTCGCTCTCGCTTGGCACCTCACTGCCCACGCTGCCCGTGCCTATCAGTACCAGGATCGAGTTCCGCCGCTTCTTCATCAGTCCCATCAGCTTCTCCATGCTCACCGTGTCCCCCTCGTTCAGCACGCGGTTGTCCTCATCCAGCGAGCGCACGCCCGGTTCCCCGTCGGCATCCTCCAGATGGTTGCGGTCCACGATGTAGTTGTTAAGCACCTCGTCCGAGGTCAGCGCCTTGTTATAGATGCGCACGCTCTTCACGTTCAGATCAGCCCCCTCCGATTTAAACTCCAGCTGGCTCCGGATGTCGAAGTTCACCTTGTCCAGCCACTTCGAGGCGGCCGACTCCTCCCCGTTCACATAGAAGCCGATCAGCGTCCGCTGCTCGTTGGTCTCCACGTCCGGGTAGAACACGTAAGTGATACGGATATTCTTACCGGGTTCAAACTTCGTACCCACCGAGTCCTCATAGCGCAGGACCTGACCGGCATCCATCGCCTCCGTCACCACGCCGGTAAGGAACTTCGCCTCCTCCGGGGTCACCACCAGCCCGTAACGGTTGCCGTTTTGCAGGGTGCCCAGACAGGTGATCAGCTCCGCGTCGGTGTCAGTCACGTTGGCCGTGCTGTATTCTATCTCCAACGTCATGCCCACGTCGCGGATGGCAAAACCCTCGGGCTTGTCCGCCTCATTGAACGGGCGATAACCGCCGTCTGCCGTCAGTGTCATGCCCGCACCGCCGGCCAGCAGCAGGCGGTCCTTGTGCCAGCCGCTTCCTGCGCCGTATTCGTTCACGCTCCACAGCACATCACGGAATTCCATCCGTTTGTCCCCGCTCACCCAGCTTTCCGGGTTGTTTTCCGTGTTGCTTCGCCCGAAGGCATCGAACGTGCACACGGCATCCGGTGCCAGCGTGGCTTCAATGTCGGGGTGCGATGTGGTGTTCACCTGCACCTCAAGCACGGCATCACCGCACGACACACGGTAATCCAGCGGTTCCACGTTCACGTTCGTACGCCCGTAGCTGCCGGTCTCACCGCGCTGCAGCAGGTCTTCCTTCACCACACTGCCCCGGCTGGTCACTTTCACACGGGCCGTGTACGCATCCCTGTCATAGCCGGCATACGTGAAGTTCCACGCCGTGAACTGCTCGGCCTCCAGTACGGGGTGCTTCCAGTTACGCTGGAACCCTGCCGCCCGGTGGTTGAACATCATGCCGGCATAGGCCGTCACACCTTCCCCGGCTTTCAGCAGGGTCAGGTAGTGTATCTCGCTCACCACGCCGGAGTTCTCGTGCAGCGCATAGGCTTCCACCACGTTCATGCCCTCCCGCATTTCACTCAGCGCAACGGTGACGTTCTTCTGCTGGACACCGGAACCGGCTGACAGGCCAAGCGTATAGGGCTGCCCGCCGTTGATACGGTAGTAGATGTTCTTCTCGCCACTCGTTCCCTTAGCTGTAAATGGGATGTTCACGTCGTTCCGGTATCCCCCGTCAGCCAGTCCGTTCCCAACCGAATAAGTGGTACTTAGTTCCATAGCCACCATCGTCACCCTGGCGGTAGCGGTTTTCATCAGCGTACCGCCATCATAACCGGCCTGCGCCTCCACCTGCACGGTGTAGGTCGTGGCATCCTTCAGGTAAGGCGACGCGTCAAAAGTATAGCTCTGACCGGCCGTAACGCCGACAAACTCCGCATCCTGGAATTCCGAAAGGACCGTGGAGCCACGTTTTACGACCACCTTGGCCTTCAGGTCGCTGTAGCCACTCACCTCGCCGCCACCGGCCGTGCCCACGCCAACGGCATATCTCACCACGAAACCGGTACCCAACGACAAATACTGGGAAGCGGGCAAGGAGGAACCCGAAGCATCGGTCAGGTCTATATTCACCACCACCTTGTCGTCGTCGCTATACTTGGAAAAGCGCACCTCCCTGTCGCTTTCTCCCCCTTCGCTATCCTTCTGCGTGACTGTCATCACGTACTGAGTGCCGTCCTCGCTGTCCGTCACGTCGATATTCGTCACGGTACCCACCAGCGAGGCGAACACCGCGCCGCTCGTGGGGGCTTTCGTCTCACCGGCGGCCAGCTCCTCCGTAGGGGTGGCCTTGTCATCAATACTTTTGATATATTTCTCCACCAACCGGCCGCTCACCGGAAGATTACCCGTGGATTCGTCACCGGACCAATCGGTCTTCTGCATATCCAGACCGTCCTCGTCATACACTTTTTTCGCCATATCGTTATTCTTTAAAAGTTATTTCATCCGTTTCCAGCCATCCGTTCGGCTCCAGGGTTTGTCACTGCGCCAAAAGCCCGCGCCGAAACAGCTCCGGATGGCTTGCCAAACCAGCCTGGCCCCTATATAGACCGTCGCCACCACCCGTTCGCCTACACGGATGGCTGTCACCTCTTTGTTTCCAACACTTATCATACCTATTCCTCCTCGTAAATCAGGTAAATGGTCTTGCCGTCCTTTTCCGGGAGACTTTCAAACTCCTCCTCACTCATCTCCTTATGTTTGTAGCCTTGGGCTATCGCATCCTCGGCCTTCTTCGCGGCCGCCTCCGCCTTTGCCGCCGATTCACCCGCCGTTTGAATGGCCTTTTTTGTCTCCTGGGTGGCCGCTTCCATTTCGGGAGCCAATCCCTCCACCCTTTCAGCGGCCTTGATCGCCCGGGCCGCCGCGTCATCGGCCGGCTTGCTCAATAAGGTGATCGGGACGTTCACCAGTTTGTCACCTTTCTGTCCCGGCAGGGATTTGACCCCGCTCAGCGAGCCGACCGTCTCAAGGGATTCGACACTCTTCGATTCCGCCTTGACCGCCTCCAAAACCTGGGCGATATCCGATTCTGTCAGTGCCATATCAAACCCCTCCCTCTATCAGTTCATAAACCTGGCCGTAACCGCCGGCCGTCAGGCTCTCGCCGCATACCTCCTTGATAAGCGTACCCTCCTCGGTGGTGATCTCCAGGATTCCACCGCCCTGGATGATACGCTGGCACAGGACGTAAGCCTTGAACTTCTCATCACGGCCTACCGGTTTGTCTTTTCCGTAATTGAACAGGGCCTCCGCCACGGCGGTGGCGATGTTGTCACCGCCAAGCTCGTTCCCGTCAAAGCCCCTGAATCTCCTGTTTAAGTCAACTTTCATATCTCTTTGGTTTTAAATGTTTATTCCCCTGTATAGCCGACTATGATGCCGCCCCTCACGATAAGTCTTATTTTGTCAAGGTCGGGATTCTGGGCGGCACCATCCCCCCAGTTCACACCCTCGTTATACACGTATGTACCGTCGGAATTGCGGCTCTTGATGTACCGGAACCCTTTCGACGCACAAACATCACTTGTCAATCCGCTACCGGTATCCCTTACATCTACCGGACCCACAAAGAACCCGGCATAGGTCATACCGCTGGCCGGGTAGGTTAAGGAGCCTATCGATGCATATATAGCGGCCCCACCGGATGTCGCCCCGACTGATTTTACGCCAAACCGCCCACTGGTAGCGCCATTGAAGGCCACGTCCACGATCCCCTCCGTCGAGGAACTCGAGACTCCCAGTTTCAAACTCCGGGAATCGTTTCCGAAATAATCGCGGCTCTTCCAATACAGACGGCCGGAATCGATGGTAAAGCCGCCAATCTTACCGCCGCTCGCCTTGACAGTACCGCTGATGTTCGCATTCCGGGTCTCGATACTCCCGTCCGTGAGGACCTTGAAATAGCCGTTAGCCGTAACAAGCCCCTCCAGTTTGATTTGGTCGGCTTTAATGGTGACACCGGAAACAAGATTGCCGAACTCGTCACGCTTGACATAGACCTTCAAATCCGCACTCTTTACAAGCCCGTTGCTTGTAACGCCCTCAGCGAACAGCTTGGAAAAATTGGCGGTAGTCACCAACCCGGATTTATTCCGCAATTCCCCGTTCTCATCGAAATGGACAGAAATCAGCCTGTTATATTTGGCCGTCGTGATAATGGAGGATGCCTCCAGCACATTGCCGTCCTTATCGAAATTCGCCGCCGCGATTCGGATCATCTTCTCCGACTGGTCGAAGAACGTGGCATACTTGTACGCCAGGGCATCCGTCCGGTCTGTCGAGAACACCAACAAGGACACTTGGATAACACCCGTGAACGACAGCTTGAAGTCACCGGTCCCGTTCCACAGCCCGGAATGGTTGAATACCTTCTCCCCACCGACCGGCAAATCACCGTCGTAAGCGAACATGTTGAAATTCTCGTATCCGTTCTTGTTGGAATTGACAAACTCGATACGCAGGTGTCCGGCCTCGATCACCTTGTAATGGAAGGACAGGTAGACATAGCCCGGAATGCGAAGCCCGTCCCCGTTCAACTCCTTGAAATCGGGGATCGTGCGGAAATCCCCGTTCTTCTGCATGATGTAACTGTTGGTTATACGGACATAGGGGACCTTACCGGTCTTTACGACCTCCACATTGCCGTTCTCGCTCGATGCTAACAGTTTGTTACCGGCAAGAATCCACTTGCCGCCGAAAGTCAGGAACGCGGCCTTGTACCCGCTTATCCATTTACTCATCCCCTCGGTAAACGTGGTGTTATCGAAAAAGCTCTGCTCCTCCCTCACCTCGTCGCGCAGACCCTCCACGGCTGATTGTATCTTACCCTCCGTAATTTCAAATTTCGTCAGGATATCCTCGCCGGTCATGAGGACGAACGTACCTTTCAAATATACGTTGTCGCCATAGAGACCGTTCCCGTGTGGTTGGCTATTCGCCGGGAAAGCGCTGTCCTTGATACCGTCAAGATTACCCACCCGGCAGCGCAAACAGCCGTTGAAGTTTTTCGCCATCACGCCATCCAGTATGTCAACACGTGGCTGCCCGTCCTCGGTGGCCGATATGCTGATCAGGTTCTGCCGGAGCGGGTTTTCCGTGTTACCCATCAATACACACTCGTCACCCGCCTTCGGTTCCGTCCCGCCAAACTCCCTCTGGGGTACCGTTATCCCTTCCGTGTCGCCTTCCGACACTTCCACCCAGTAACCCCGAATCTCCGCCCCCGTAAAAACGGCACAGCGCATCAGGTCGTGCGCCACGAACGTGTTCTCCTGCTCAAAGATGATACGGTAATTGTTGCCCTCCTTGGTCACGGTCTTGATCTTACCGTTGGCTGCGGATACAACCAGCTGCCCCCTTACGCTGCGAACCGTTTCTATGAGCAGTTCCAAGGCTACCAACGTCTGCCGGATGGTCGCCTTGTCTATCGTGAGATTACTCAGCCCCGTTATTTTATCTATCCATAGCTGCCAACCCTCGCCGAACATGCCGTCCACGAAACGGGTACTGCGGAGCAATTCCCGGATAACAGCCGTCAGAAACTCGGCGTTCCCGTCGCCGTCAACATTGCCTCCGGATTCACCGGCTTTGTAATCCCCAAAATAAGCCCCTTTCAGAAAACCGATCACCTCGGCAGCGGTATCCCGATGGCGTTTACTCAGGAATTCCCTTTGGCTTCTTTTTGCCGAGAAAAGGTTGTTGTCGGTCGGCAGCGTATTATCGAAGCTCCGGATAATATCGGGAAGCCCGGAACTTTCGGCCTTGGCTTTCGTATAGCTTTTCAATTCCCCTATACTGTCGTTTACCCTGTCAAATTTCGATACCTGCAGGGCGTCGCTGATCTCCAGGTCCATCTCCCCGGGAAGGTTTACCTTACGGGTGATCTTCGTAATGCGGCTCCTGCGGTAGCCGTCCTTTGGGAAATACTCGGCACTCTCCAAACGCACACGCCGGCCGACAAACAAATCGACTTCCTGCTGCTCGATCCACACATGATCGGTCGGAGCCTTGTAAGCGGCGATATCCAGCCAGTGGTCCTTGTTGTATTCGTCCACCGCAGTCGCAAATTCCTCCTCTGCCAGCCGGTAATACTTATCCGGCATCCGGATGTTCCAAAGGACATAGGTGTCCCCGGCCTTCGGGACGAGCTTGCCGCCCGGAAGCTGCGTATCATCACCGTAAGGCCAGATCGTGATGATCTCAAACTCACGGGTGGCGCTATCGAAATTCACCTCGAAATAATGGTCGTCCCCCTCTCCCAGCCCGGAAAGGTCACCGCTTTGGAAGGAGACGCGTTTCGTCTCACCGGCCAACTCATAATCGTTAGGATCGAAATCCATCCCGCCGTCCTTGAAGTAATAGACGGTAAAGGCCTTGCCCTCTTCATCCGTCACCTCCTCGCTCCGGACACTGCTTACCGTGCCCACCCGCCGGGGATAGATATCGCTGAAGGCGGCCTGTTCGTAGTGGTCATAGATACCGTACTCGTCCACGCCCACCTCCACGTACTTCTTTTTTCCGGGGAGCATCAGACGGGGGCTGCCGTACTTCTCGGCGTCGATGTTCCGGCTGCTCCCGATCGGAAAAAGGCGCGTGTAGAACTTCGCCGTATTGCTCGTATCCCGCTCCAGGGAGGTCAGCCCCTTGCCGTATCCCAACGTGATCTCCTCGCCGTGTTCGCAACGGCACACGTTTACCGTCTGCCCCTCGACCCACCACTCGGCCTTGCCTCCCACCTTGCCGGCGATCTCCTTCAAAGCCTGGTCGCAGTACATGCCCTCGTAGTCGATCACGATAAGGTCGGTACCGTCCACCTGCCCGACTTTCCAATCGGTAATGTTACCCATGCCATCGTTAATGGCCTTTACTACCATCGCGACATGGTCACGGGGCGTGGCCGTCAATGTAAACAAGGGATTGGTGTCGCCGTCCGTTGTTTCCAGCACAAGAAAACGCCTGATCAGGCTCTCGATACCGTACAGCTTCAGGTTATACTCCCACTCGCTCCCGCTTTTCTCTTTCGGGGTGTACCGCTCCGTCAGCCAGTACCGCTCGCCCATGTAGTCCGTAAAGTCGCCCACATCAAGAGGAATATGGGCATAATGCGTGAAGGAGAGCGCCAGCACGTTGTCGCCCTGCACCTCCTTGCTCTGCGTCGAACTGTCACTTGCAGCCACATCCGCACGCTTGGCCCCGGCTTTATCGTATATCGTTAAAAGCATATTCGAATCGTCTTTGAATGGTTATATAATCGGTACCGGCTCGCGGAACTTCACCTTGAATTTCCCGGCGTGGACCCCTTCCTTCCACAAATAGGTCAGCGGGGTGAACTTCGGACTGTCCGTGTATTTCACGTGCAGGGTCAGATCAAGCTGGGGAAACGCGATGTCGAGCCACCCGTCTTTCCCTTTTTTCAGAAAATTGATGAACGCGAAGTATTTCCGCAGCCATCCCTCCTTTGTCTTGTTATACAGGGCAAAGTGCAGCGTCACGTCACGCGCCTCGTTCCTCGGGGTAAGGACCGCACTGTATTTCTCCCCGTCCTCCTCCCGTATGTCCACGGCCGTCTCCTTCTTCGTCTTGCTCGGGGTCAGGATCGCCGAGAGGTTATCCATGCCACCGCGCCGGTCCTCCACCAGGAACACGCCGTATTCCATCCAGATGTCCGTGCCGTTCACCAGCACCAGCCCGCCCAATATATCTGCCATGTCATTTCACTTTTAGTCCGTCACGTATCATTTTCTTTATCTCATCCTTTATCTCGCCCAGGTGGCCGGCACTCACACCGGTGTTCTCGGCTATCCGGGCCAGGTGGCCTTCGGCCGTGTCCATCTTCTCCGACACGCTTTCCAGCCGGTCGTCCATGCTCGACCAATGTTGCAAACCGCCGGTAAACATCCCCTCCAGCTTCGTGCCCTGGTCATACGTCATGGCCGTGTAGCCGCCCGCTTTCGCGCTTTGACTGGTGCCGCCGGCTTCGGTCTTGTCGTAGCCCGTGGCCGCCGCCAGGTTGTCACGCAGGGCAAGGGCTTCATCCATATACTGCATGTACTCTT
>OGPL01001594.1_pt1 | contig 20054 bp, 19 predicted proteins | sample 1552901 | NCBI WGS metagenome assembly OGPL01 (sample SAMEA2580244, study PRJEB22360) | human gut metagenome | biome: human gut; feature: human-associated habitat; material: faeces | place: Denmark | collected 2008/2010 | reverse complement strand
CGTACCGCCGTGTCGGCTTACGCCGACTTGATTTGTGATATAATAACCTCAGACAAATAATCCGCATAAGCGGATTATCCCGTGCATAAGCACGGTAGGCGGTTACCCGCCTGCCTGAGAACATTTTATCATCAAATTGATGAAAATAATCTGACGAAAGGAAAAAACAGCTATGCCTAATCCATATTTACCTTTATGGGAATATATTCCTGACGGAGAGCCGAGAGTTTTCGGTGACCGTGTATATATTTACGGTTCGCACGACAGAGCAGGCTCAGATGATTTCTGCGACTATGTTTTAAAGTGCTGGAGTGCACCTGTGAACGATCTTAACAACTGGGTGTGTCACGGTGTTACGTTCCGTGTAAAGCCGGACGGTGATTTTCCGTCCGATACCGACTGGACGCCCGATAAAAATCAGATCTTATTTGCACCCGATGTCGTTTGCAGAAACGGAAAGTACTATCTGTATGCATATATTGTCAATGCGACAGGCTGCGTTGCGGTGAGCGACAGACCCGAAGGACCGTTCACACTGCTTTCAAAATACAAGTACACTATATCCGATGAGATATGCTGTAACGGCTGGTTCATCGATCCGGGCGTGCTTGTTGACGATGACGGAAGAACTTATATTTACTGTGGCTATGAGCGTTCTTTTATGGCTGAGGTCGATACGGATACGATGTACACGATAAAGGATAACAGCTGTATCGAGCATATCATACCGATAACCACAGATAATGACGGAGGCTTTGACACGGAAGAAACGCTTTTCTTTGAGGCTTGTTCTCCACGCAAGGTCGGTGATACATATTATCTTATCTATTCTCCCAAACGTGGCCCACGTCTTGCTTATGCTACTTCAGACAAGCCTACGGGGCCGTTTAAGTACAGAGGATATATCGTAGATAACGGTGTTGATTATCCGGGAGGTAACGATCACGGCTCGATAGCTCAGATAAACGGTCAGTGGTATATATTCTATCACCGTATGACCAACGGTACGGTAATGTCAAGACGTGCCTGCGTTGAGAAGATCGAGATACTTCCTGACGGCACTATACCGCCTGTTGAAATGACTTCGCTCGGCTTTGAGGACAGCCTTGATCCTTACAGAATAACGGAGGCTGAGATTGCCTGCGTGCTTAAAGGCGGAGCGTTTGTAACGGAACATAACAAGTTCGAAAGAGTGGTAACGGGTATAAAGGACGGTGCTGTAATAGGCTATAAATACTACGATTTCGGGCTTGACAACGGCAACGGCAGAATGTACTTTAGTGCCGATATAACGGGACTTGGCGCTGATTGCAACGTGCATATACGCATCGACAGCGAGGACGGCGAGGAGATAGGTTCGTTCAAGGTAGGACACGGAAACGGTGTTTACAAGACAGAAGTAAAGCCGGTCAGCGACAGACACGCAGTGTTCCTTACGGTTGACACGGATTATACAGGCTGGACGGCTGCCTATTTCAAGGAAAGACCGCTGTTTGAGCTGAAGAGGTTTGTATTCACAAAGTAATTTTCGGTTGTTACGAGGTGAAAATATGAAGATAGGTTCTATCGGATATAATCATGTTCATGATATGAAATATGAAAATTTCATTATGGACAGACCTAAAGGACCCGGTGCGGTTTTACTGCTGCTTATAAAGACACCTGCGGTTTTTAAGGTAGGCGGGGTGCAGTATCAGGTCAAAGAAAACTCGTTTATACTGATGTCAGCGGATACTCCTTGCTACTATACGGCGCAGGAAAATGTGTATACAGATGACTGGGTGTATTTCGAGAATGACGACTGGGATAAGGAATATGTCGAAAAGCTGGGGATACCGATGGATATACCTGTATATCTGGGAGATATGGACGAACTTTCTCACCTTGTACACATACTTGTCTACGAGCATTATTCGGGTGCGGTGAACAGCGAGGAGATCGAGAAAAAGTATATAGATGTACTTTTTCTTATGCTGAGCAGAACGCTGAAGTCCCGTAACTGTATGTCGTCAAAACAGCTGAGCGAAAGACATTATCGCTTTACGCAAATACGAACCCTGATATTCACTATGCCCGACCACGTGGGTAATGTAGACGACCTTGCGGCACAGGCGGGTATGAGCCGTTCCGGCTTTCAGCATCTTTATAAAAAGCTGTTCGGAACAACGGTAATAAAGGATATAATCGAGGGCAGGACGAAACGTGCGAAACGCCTGCTTTCCTCTACAAGACTTACTATAAAAGAGATAAGCACACGCTGTGGTTATACGAATGAATACAGCTTTATGCGGCAGTTCAAGGAACAGGTCGGAAAGACACCGACAGAGTACCGCAGCAGTATATAAGGAGAATGTTTATGAAGAAGATATTATCTGCCATACTGGCATTATGTATGATAGTTTCGATTACTGCTTGTTCATCGGAAAATGAATCGTCCGTAAAGGGCAGTGAGAACAAGGTAATGCGTGACATAACAACGCAGGAGCTTATCGAGGATATGGGAATCGGTATAAATCTCGGAAATACCTTTGAATCCTGCGGAAACTGGATAAACAAGTCGTCTGTTACAAATTATGAAACAGCGTGGGGAAGTCCTGTTATTACCGAGCAAATGATAAAGGGCTACAAGGACTGCGGTTTTGGCGTTATGCGTCTGCCTGTTGCGTGGAGCAATATGATGGACAAGGAAACGTATACCATAAGTCCCGACTATGTGGCAAGAGTAAAGGAAGTGCTGAACTGGGCGCTTGACAGCGATTTATATGTAATTCTCAACATTCATTACGATAACGGCTGGTTTTCGGACTTTGCCGATGATAAAAAGAGAGATGAATGTTTTAAAAAATATGAAGCTATATGGAAACAGCTTTGCGAGGAATTCGGCGATTACGGCGACCATCTGATGTTTGAATCGCTCAATGAAGAAGGCGGTTGGGAGGAACTGTGGAACAGATACAGTAATGAGGGTGACAAGGAAAAGTCATATTCGATACTGAATGAAATCAATCAGAAGTTTGTTGATATAGTAAGGGCTTCAGGCAAAAATAACGGTAAGCGCCATCTGCTTATCGCAGGATACAATACCGATATTGACCTTACCTGTGACAAGCTTTACAAGATGCCTGCCGATCCGGAAAACCGCTGTGCAGTATCGGTACACTATTATACACCTGTGACCTTTGCCATACTTGAAAAGGACGCAAGCTGGGGCAAGGCACAGACAACGTGGGGCAGTGAAGCCGACAAAAAGCTGCTCACAAAGTATATGGATATGATGAAAACTACCTTTGTAGACAAGGGTATCCCCGTTATTATAGGTGAATATGGCTGTACAACAAAGAACAAGCAGGCAAAAGACATTAATCTATATCTTTCAAGCGTCTGCAAGGAGGCATATTCGAGAGGTATGCTCCCTGTGCTGTGGGATGTAACCGATGTATTCTATGACCGCACGACCTGTACGTTCAAGGATAAGGATTTACTGGACGGACTTATGGCAGCAAAGGAAACCGAAAGAAACGTATAACAAAGTAATTTCTCTTTATAAAATGACTCCCGGAGTGAAATACTCCGGGAGCCTTTTTATATGGTTGTTTACGCCTTCAGTTCAAATGACTTGCAGTCTGTGCAAGCCTTCTGAGTGGGGTCTGCCTCGTGTGTGCCGATCTGGATATGATCGAGTGAGCAGTAATCCGCACAGCAGCAGTGATGCTTACAGTTTGTTATAGAACAAGCTATACACTTGTTTGCGTGTTCTGTTCCCATTTTTCGTACTTCCTTTCAGAAATAAATATGAGTAAAGTTGTCTTTACGCACATTATTATAACCGGAAAGACGAAAAATATAACAGAATTATCAGTCCAATATTATGCTTAAAATATCGGAAAATTCAGGTACGATATAATCCGCTTTATATTCTTTAAGCTCGTCCTCAGAGCCGAAGCCGCATAGCACACCGACAGATTTTATACCGCACTGTTTTGCACCGATTATATCAAATTTCCTGTCGCCTATCATAATGGCGGATGAACGGTTTTCTATATGCTGATTTTCAAGCACATAGTTTATTATGCTTGCCTTGTCCTCAAACGAGAAGTCAAGTGACGCACCGCATATAAAAGTAAAATATTTTGCCAGATCGAAATGCTCAAGCACTATTTTAGCAAGCTTAAGCGGCTTTGAGGTGGCAAGGTATATCTTTTTTCCGTTGTCATAAAGTGTTTTCAGCGTTTCTGGAACACCTGCTATGACCTTGTTTTCGTATACTCCGACAGTGTGATAGCGCTCACGGTATTTCAGTACCGCCTCTTTCGCCTTTTCTTCAGGGAAATCATAGAAGATATGGAACGATTCCCAAAGCGGAGGGCCGATAAATCTTTTCAGATTTTCTTCGTTGTTTTCTTCAATGCCGTAATAGTGAAGGGCATACTGCACGCATTTTGCTATACCCTCGTATGAATCTGTCAAAGTTCCGTCAAGGTCGAATAAAATATGCTCAAATGCCATTTTTCCTGTCCTGCTCTATAAGTATTTTTACTGCGTTCACTGCCGTTCTTATCGCTCTGTCGCTGTCCATACAGACAGTATCCGGAAGTCCTGCGTTGCTTCTTTCAACATTCCAGAGGGCTGTGAATACAGCGCCTGCACGTTTTCTTCTTGCAAGGGCTACGGAGAATATTGCGGCGGATTCCATTTCGGAAGTAAGACAGCCGCATTTTACATAAGCCGACCAGCTATCCGAGAGCTTATTTCCTACAGGCATCTGTAATGGCTCTATCTCGCCGTAAAAGCTGTCCTTGCTGTGAACTACTCCGACGTGGCAACGCTTGCCGTCAACATCTTCCGATAATGCATCGCCTGCGGCTTTAAGTGCGGTGGTTACTTCAAAATCCGCTACCGCAGGGTAGTTTTCGGGAATATACTCGTGCGATGTTCCTTCGCTTCGTATTGACGCCTGCGCCACAACCAAGTCGCCGCCGGAAACGCTTATATCCATACCGCCGCTTGTGCCTATCCTTATAAAAGTATCCGTGCCTGAGCGGATAAGCTCTTCAACGGCAATTGCGGCGGAAGGACCGCCGATACCTGTTGATACAACGCTTACCTTTTCGCCGAGGAGATAACCCGTATAGGTCGTATATTCACGGTTTGACGCAACAAATTCCGCATTGTCGAGATATTTTGCTATAAGCGGAACTCTGCCGGGGTCGCCGGGAAGAATAGCGTATCTTCCGACATCGCCTTTTTTGATTTTAAGATGGAACTGTTCGTTTTCTGTAAGAAGTGCCATAATATCACCCTTTCGCAAAACGTTTATTTCTTTGCTTTAGCCCTTTTCTTAGCGGCTTTTTTTGAAACCACTTCGTCAGCCGGAGCGGTGGTGCCGCCCAGAACAGAGGGGGCAGCCTTGTTCTTTTCCTTTTCACGCTTTTCGATATTTCCGTGTATTTTATCCCAGTTGCCGAATATCGCAAGAAGTATGCCGAGTACCGTTATAATAAGGAGCGGCATATAAAGGTATCCGGGGTCGCCCGGCAGCATTTCGTGCAGGATGAGTACGCATATCAATCCGACGAAGGTAAGAGCTCCGCAGATAAAGTATTTTTTCAGCATAGCAAAGAATACAGGCACTATATAGCATATAACGGTGAATGACATCCAGAATATCAATATGCCCATTATCGAGCTTACATCGGTAGTTTCGGTAGTTATCAGCGAAATAAGTCCGAGAATATTCAGCACTACCGCTATTACTCCCGTTGCTATCATCATAAGTACCTTTAATACGATTACAAAAATCTTCATTTTATCCTTTTCCGTTTCAATTAATTTTTTAAATTTCTATAATTTAATGATAACACAAGAAACCGGAAAAATCAACATATTTATTGTGAGCATCCTGTGAAGAAAATTGCATTCGGTTTTGTTTTTTCCAACCCGTACAATTTATAAAATTAAAAAATACCTCTTATATAAAAATTGCACACGCAGATAATAATTCTGTGAGAAAAACGAAAGGAAAAGATTATCCGATGCCACAAAAGATAAAACTTATCAGCGGTATTTTTACTGCAGTTACGCTTTTTTCAAATATAATGTACGGCGGTGCGTGTGCAGAGAAATATATATCCGTAAATTCGCCGTGTTACCCGATGAAATGCAGTGCGGAATATGAAAGACCTGAGCTTTATGTCTGCGGAACGCCGTTTGGTATCAAGCTGCTGACAGACGGTGTTATAGTAACCGGATTTGCCAAAGTAGGCGACAGCACAGATGCTTTTGAATTATCTCCCGCCGGCAAAGCAGGAATAGAAAAGGGAGATGTTATAACAAAAATAAACGGGGAGAAAATTACGTCCTCAGCAAATATGAGCGATCTTATATCCGGGTGCGGAGAATATGCAACGCTGACTTATATAAGAGATGGCTGTGAATATACAGCCGATGTTGAAATAAAATGCGACAGCGACGGCGAAAAGAGAATAGGAGTGTGGGTGCGTGACAGCACGGCAGGAATCGGCACTATGACGTTTTATCAGCCGAATACACTTGCGGGTGCGGGACTTGGACACGCTGTGTGCGATGTCGACACGGGGGAAATCCTTCCGCTCGGAACAGGTCAGATAGTACCTGCGGTGATAACCGGCGTGAAAAGAGGGGAGCGTGACTGTCCGGGTGAGCTTTGCGGTACGCTGAAACCGTCGGACGTAAAGGGCAGAATAACCGATAACTGCGGATGCGGACTTTATGCCGTGCTTGAAGAAGCAGATATGCAGGGGCAGTTGATGCCGCTTGCATTTGCAAGTGAGGTACAGTGCGGACAGGCGTATATATTATCGACCGTTGACAGCGGCAAGCCCGAAATGTACAGCGTTGAAATAGAAAGCGTTGACAGAAATTCTGCGGACAACAAGAATATGGTAATAAAAGTAACAGATGAACGGCTGACAGAACTGACGGGCGGAATAGTGCAGGGAATGAGCGGAAGCCCGATAGTGCAGAACGGACGGCTTGTCGGAGCGGTAACGCACGTTTTTATTAGCGACCCTGCTCACGGGTACGGGATATTTGCACAGAGTATGTACGAGCATTTGCTGTCACTCAGTGAAACTGAAGAACAGGCGGCGTAAATTTGTAAACGAATAACGCTTTCGCAAAGTCTTTATGAGGCTATGCGAAAGCGTTTCGCAGTTATCACAGCAAAAATCGTTTATCCGAAGAAACGTGATAGTTACAGACCTGCTTTTATTCACATAAAAAAGCTACAAATCGACATATATATTGTGCAAAATCACGAAAACGGTTTTTTATTGCAGAAATTTGTCGAAAAATGTTGAAAACGGTCATTTCACGGATATATAATAAATAAGAAGAAGCAAATTTCTACATATTGGGTTAGGTAATCCGATAATTCGTTTTTATATTATCAATTCGGACTTCGATTCAAAAAAACTGAAAAAATTTGGTAAAATCGTCTTGAATTATTTTCCAGTTTGTGTTATATTATAGAAGCAATAAAACTATGGAGGTAAGAAAATGTCACAATCTATCAGAGTACTTATAGGGGATGATTCGTTAGAGCTTGGAATATCATGGGCCACCGCTTTCAAAGAGGCAGGGCTGTATGCAATAACCAGACCGAAGATGGGAAAGGTTCTTGTTGACTATGTGCTTACGGAGCGTCCTGCTGTGGTTATCCTTGACGCAAAAACACCCGGTCTTGATGTCTGCGATATAATCAGGACACTTAAAGGAAGCGGAGAATATGCTCCTGTTATATTCGTAACGGCGAACTATGATTCTGCAAAGGTCGAGTTTGAGGTGATGGACGCAGGAGCGGACTATTATATGATACGTCCGTTTGATCCGGAAACGCTTGTATCAAAGGTTTTGTCGGTATATAACGACAAGATAAACGGCAGACGCAATACCGCATCGGACGAATCCGATATGGAGTGCGTAGTGACGGAGATAATACATCAGATCGGCATACCTGCTCATATCAAAGGGTATCATTATCTCAGAACCGCAATCATGCTTTCGGTTGAGGATCCCGACATGATAAACTGTATCACAAAGCTGCTCTATCCGACCGTTGCCCGTATGTATGAAACAACGCCGTCAAGAGTTGAACGTGCAATACGTCACGCAATAGAAATTGCGTGGGACAGGGGAGATGTAGACACGCTCAACAGCTATTTCGGATACACTATTCATACATCGAGAGGAAAGCCGACAAACTCGGAATTTGTTGCTCTTATTGCCGATAAGTTGAGGCTGAAGTACAGATGCACGGCAATCTACGGCTCTAAAAGAATGAAAAATTCACCTGAGGATTCAGTGGTACGCATTTAAGCGTGTAAAGGATATAGATAAGTAAAAATCAGAACCCCCGTCGTGTGACGGGGGTTCATTTTTTAATATTTAATGCTATATATCATGCATTCAATTAATTCGACACAATTAGACAAACTAAATATTTAAAAAGCAATTAATTATATTGACTTTGCACAAAAATAGTAGTATAATGTCAATTAATACAACATATTTGGAGAATATGAAATGAAAACATCAGAACTGTTAGCTGCAAAAAGCAGCTTTGAAGACAATACAAAATGGTTGCCTTTCAATGTTCACGCAAATGATACAGCCGGGATAATAAAGCGCCTTTTCAATAAATGGATTGCTCAGAATGTCAGAAGGCACTTGTGTGCTGCAATTGGCATTGAGAGTTCGGAGAATGCAGAAGAAATTGTGTGCAACTATTGTAAGTTTATTGCACTGGTGCATGACATAGGAAAATTAACTCCGGCGTTTCAACGAAAGCTGAAAGATAATATTCAGGGCCTTGCTGACAGACTGCTTGACGCCGGTATCGACCTTTCAGGTCTGACACAGATATCAGAGTCACCGCATAACATAGCGGGACAGTATATTCTGAAAAAAGAATTTGAGGTTGCACCGTCAACCGCAGTCATTGTTGGTGCGCATCACGGCGATTGCTCGGCGGATAGAGGGCAATGTTCATATGAGGCTAACTATTACGGACACGGCAATGTTAACGTAAACGAATGGACACGGATAAGAGCGGAATGGATGGAATACGCTCTCAGCGTAACCGGATTTGAAGATGTCAAAAATCTGCCGAATCCCGATGTTGCGGCGCAGATGTTGATTACCGGACTGCTCGTAATGAGTGACTGGATAGCGAGCAACACCGATTATTTTCCTTACATAGACATCGAAGAAAGGCTCAACGATGAGCAATGCGAGGAGCGTGTCAGAAGAGCGTGGAACAAGCTTTCGCTTACGGACAGCTGGTATGCCGATTTTATCTCTGATAGTGACAGCTTTTTTGAAGAACGTTTCGGTTTCAAACCGAATTCTGTACAGCGTGAATTTATGAATGTTGTAAGCCTTTGCAATAAGCCCGGTATATACATACTTGAGGCACCTATGGGAATAGGCAAAACCGAGGCGGCACTTGCGGCAACGGAGATACTTGCATCACGTTTCGGCTACGGCGGAATGTTTTTCGGACTGCCGACGCAGGCAACTGCTAACGGAATATTTGACCGTATTCATTCCTGGGCGAGCGGCACTGATGATATACACTCGCTCAGACTTGCACATGGTATGACGGATATGAATGACGAATACTGTGAGATGTTCCACGGAAGAGCATCCGATATTTCCGATGACGATAATGACAATATAATGGTTCATACCTGGTTTGAAGGAAGAAAACAGGCGCTGTTGTCCGAATTTGTTGTTGCTACAGTTGACCAGTTCCTTATGGCATCTTTAAAGCAGAAACATGTTATGCTAAGACACCTGGGACTTGCGGGTAAGGCTGTAATCATAGATGAATGTCACGCATATGACCGATATATGTACGTTTATCTGGAAAACTCCCTGTGCTGGATGGCGGCGTATAACGTACCTGTAATAATTCTTTCTGCAACATTGCCGCCGGATAAAAGAGCAGAACTGATAAGATGGTATACCGGCAGTAAGAACAGCTTTGACAACAGCAGTACGGCATATCCTATACTGACGTGGAGCGACGGTGCGGAGGTAAAGCAGAAGGCTATACCTGTTGATATCCCCGATAAGTCTATCACAGTAATCAGAAGAGAAGAAAATGACAGTAACGATATTGTAAACCTGCTTGAAGATAAACTGTCTGGCGGCGGTTGTGCGGCTGTTATTGTGAATAGTGTTGCTTATTCTCAGGAACTTGCCGACACAATAGCGGCGAATATGCCTGATTATCGTGTTATATGTTTCCATAGCAGACTTATATCGACTGACAGAGCGGTAATTGAGCGTGAACTTTCAGAACTTGTCGGCAAGAAGTCGACCTGTGAGAAGAGGGACAAGCTGATAGTAGTCGGTACACAGGTGCTTGAACAGTCGCTTGATATAGACTTTGACTATATGATAACCGAACTTTGCCCTATGGATCTGTTATTACAGCGTTCGGGCAGACTGCACAGACATAACCGCACACGTCCGGATAAATTATCTGAACCGGAGCTGTGCGTGTTGATCCCGGAAGATTTCAGCAAGAGTGTTTACTCCGGTTGGATACTGAAGCAAACTGAAAAATATCTGCCGGATAAACTTGTTATACCGGGATGTATTCCTGAACTTGTCGGCGCTGTTTATTCTGAACCCGACAATGATGAACAACAGACCGCAGAGTATAGAGAATATAGTGATGAACAAAAAGAGAAAAAGCAAAGAGCCAAGAAATATTGCATACCGTCGCAAAAAATTAATCGCAGTGATTCAACGCTTAGCGATATGATCAACAGGCGTGAGCTGAACAACGATTCTGACGGTGAGGCGGCGGTGCGTGACGGACAGGAAACCATAGAAGCGCTTGTGCTTGTGAAAACATCCGATACGGAGTATTCGCTGTTTTCACGGGATGAGGTGTTTGATATTACTTCTGTACCCGATAATGTACAGGCAAAGCTGATAGCAAAGCAAAGACTGAGATTGCCGGCATTTTTCAGTAAGTCTTATAATTTTGGTAAAACGATTGAGATACTGGCAAACGCAATGCCTCAGGCGTGGAGAAATGCAAAATGGCTCAAAGGTGAGATATTACTTTTGCTTGACGGAAATAACAAGATAAATCTGCTCGGCAGAACGTATAAATACAGCACCGAAAGAGGTTTTGAAGAAATAAAGGAGGAAGAAAGCTGATATGGACAGAGAGTTCAATCTGATCGACGAACCGTGGATATGTGTCCGTGACAACGGGTGCGAGGTGAATGAGATAAGCATAAGGCAGGTCTTTGAACACGCACAGGATTACACGGAGCTTGCAGGAGAAACAAAAACGCAGGATATGGCTGTGCTGAGATTTCTGCTTGCGATGATTTACACAGTATTCTCGAGGTATGACAAAAACGGTGATGAGGTTGATCCTGAGGATGATATTAATTATCTTACGGATAACTGGATTGAGGTATTTCGGAGCGGCAAATTTCCGATGAAGCCGTTTGAGAAGTATTTTGAAAAATGGTATGACCGTTTCTGGCTGTTTGATGAGGAGTATCCGTTTTATCAGTCTAACAAGGTAAACGGTAAAGGCAAAGCTACAAGTATAGCAAAAATGATCGGATCGCTTTTTGAAAGTGCCAATAAGCCCAGACTTTTCTCTGACAGGAACAATGACGGAAGACTGCTTTCATATTCGGAAGCGGTTCGTTGGTTGCTACACATAATCTGTTTTGATGACATAGCGGCAAAACAACCTACACCTAAGAAACCGTGGGTAGGCAGGCTGGGACTTATAGCGGTCAGAGGAAACAACCTGTTTGAAACGCTTATGTTGAATTACAACGCTGAAAGTGATTCTGAATATGACGTGTATGTAAGCACTCCATCATGGGAAAAGGATAACAACAACGCTGAGTTCAATACTCTGATACCTGTTCCCGATAATCAGGCGGCATTGCTTTCGTTGATGTCAAGACGTGTATATCTTTGCAGGAAAAACGGAAAGGTGAACGGTTATTATCTTTCGGGCGGAGATTATTTTGAAGAAGATGAGGTTTTCAGCGAGCAGATGACGCTCTGGAGGTCGTATAAAGAAAAAGGAAGCGACAGTACAAAATATAAACCTCTGCTTCACAAGCCTTCGACAAAGGCCTGGCAGGAATTCGGAAGTATCGCAGCGCTTGAAGGTGATGAAAATTCAAGCACTGCAAGAAAACCGGGCATTATTGCTCATATTGAATCGTACATAGACAAGGGATATCTTGACAACAGCTTTTTGCTTAACGTAACAACTGCATCTGTCATATATGATTTCAAACAGATGACGTGCCTGCCGGTTATTGATTCTATCAGTGATGAACTGTCGTTCCATTCAGATCTGCTGATGAAAGTAGGAGAAGCGTGGCGTTATCGTATAGGAAACGAGATAGGCAAATGCGATAAGGCAGCATATGCGGTAAACGTGCTGAGTCTTAATTTACAGAGAGCTGCAGGAGCAAGCGGTGACAAGCTTTCCGGAGAAGACGCAAAGACGCAGTTCTACAGTATGATAGATAAGCCTTTCAGAGATTGGCTGTCACAGCTTGATACCGGATATGATATTGATGAATACACAGGCAAAATTGAAGATACTGTAAGGAAAATCGCAATCGTATTCGGAAATGACTGTGTTCATCAGATGAGCGCAAATACGATTTTCGGACGATATGATAAGGACGGCAAGGATAAAAACCTTGTGACTTCGGTAGAGGCTCTTAACATTTTTAATGCTACAATAAATAAAATTTTCAGAAAAGAAGGTGATAACAAATGAGTAAGAGTGATATGGTTTATCGTTATACCGCATCAAAAATCGAGTATCTGCACAGCATTGCAGACACAGGAAGAGGCAAAGGCTATCTTGCCGAACTTCGACACGGTATCGGTAAAAAGCCGGGAGAACTCCCGTCGCTTTGGTGGTTGATATTCGACAGAATCGATGAAGAACTTAAAGGTTCAAAGTGTGCGTCAAATGCAGAATGGGCAGTTTATACGGCTCTGACGTTGTACTCTTTGCATCAGCAGGGTAACGACAGATTTATGTATGAAAAGGGCTATACTCTGGGAAGAGCGGCTTATCACATTGCAAACAGCAGTGATGATGAAGAACGTGTTGTAAACAGACTTAACCTTGTTGTAACATCAACGACAAAGGAAGAGCTTGCTTACCAACTCAAAAGCATAGTTCAACTGCTCAAAGGCAAGAGTATACCGCTTGATTATGCGAAGCTTGCCGAAGAACTCTACAGGTTCAATTATCCTGAGCAGGCGGCAGATATAAAACTGTCGTGGGGAAGAGATTTCTATTCCGAAAAGTATAAGACCGAAAAAGATAATTCAAAAGGAGAGTAAAGAAAATGAGTAACGAAAGATTATATGTTGATTTCCATGTAGTACAGACAGTTCCGCCTTCATGCGTAAACCGTGATGATACCGGCAGACCAAAAACTGCTTTTTACGGCGGTGCAAACAGAGCGAGAGTGTCAAGCCAGTCGTGGAAGCATGCAATGCGCCTTATGTTCAATGAACTTTTTACAAGTGAAGAACTCGGCTACAGAACAATGCACGCTGTTGATCTTATTGCAAATGAAATCAAAAAGCTTGACAGCAGTTTTGACGATGAAACAGCCGTTAAGGAAGCTATAAAGGCAATGAACTCGGCAGGTGTGAAAATAAACGAAAAGAAGGATAATAAAACAGGAGCACTGTTCTTTATAAGTGCTGTGCAGGCTAATAATCTTGCACAACTTGTTATAAGCGGTGAAAAAGACGCCAAGCTCTATAAGCAGGCGCTTAAAGAAACGCCTTCTGTTGATATTGCTTTATTCGGAAGAATGGTAGCAGACGATGCTGACCTGAATGTAGACGCGGCATCGCAGGTTGCTCACAGCATTTCAACTCATGCCGTACAGAATGAGTATGATTACTTTACGGCAGTAGATGATTGCTCGCCTGAGGACAGTGCGGGTGCGGGACATCTCGGAACAACAGAATTCAATTCTTCAACGCTTTACAGATATGCGACCGTGAATGTCGCACAGCTTAAGAAATCAATAGGTGTTTCTGTAGCAGAAGTCATAAAGGGATTTGCCGAAGCATTTATCTGCTCTATGCCTACCGGTAAGCAGAACTCATACGCAAACAGAACATATCCGGATATGGTTTATGTGACAATCAGAAAAGATCAGCCCGTAAACCTTGTAGGTGCATTTGAAAAGCCGGTTATCAGCAATAACGGCTATGTTGAAGAGTCCGTGAAGAAATTACAGGAGTATGCAGGCAAGGTATACGACAACTTCAGCGGAAAGCCTGTAAAGAGCTTTATGATAGGTGCGGACGCTATATCCGATGCCGAAAGGGTAAATCTTGACGAACTGCTCGAAAAGCTGTATAGCTACATAAAAGATGAGGTGGTATAATGCCTGTACTGCTGCTCAGACTTGCCGCTCCGTTGCAGTCATGGGGCGTTGAGTCGAAATTTGATACGCGCCGCACGCTCGGATATCCGACCAAGAGCGGCGTAATCGGACTTGTGGCATCGGCTATGGGAAGAGAGAGGACAGAACCTCTTGACGACCTTAATGAGCTTAAAATCGGTATCAGAGTAGAGAACGAGGGTCGGCAGATAAGGGATTACCATACTGCCAACGGTGAAAAAACAAAGAAATATATCACGCACCGCTTTTACCTTTCCGATGCGACTTTCCTTGTTGGGCTCGAACATAAAGATGCAGGGTTTATAGAAAAAATCGAAGACGCTCTGAAACATCCTGCGTTTCCGCTATTTTTAGGCAGGCGCTCATGCCCACCTACACCTCCGCTTGTATGGGGATTGCGTGACGGAGATCTTCTTGATGTGCTTAAATCGGAAAGTCCGTTGCTTGACAAACAGCAGAGAAAAAACGCCGACACAAGGCTCAGAATTATCGCAGAAAGCGAAGACGGTCCTGCAATAATCAAGGATGTTCCTGTTTCATTTGATCCGACATTCAGACGTTTCGGACTGCGGAAAATAAAGGACTGCTATGTGGTGATCAATAAGTCGGACAGCGCAGAGGATATGGTTTCTGCAGAGCACGACCCTATGACTGAATTGAGGTGAAACAATGTACTTATCAAGAGTTTATCTGGATCTGTCAAACCGCAATACATTGAAGGCGGTCAATTCACGCAGTGTTCTGCACGGAGCTGTAGAAGCGGCGCTTACGGATGATCGTTCAAGAAAGCTCTGGCGCATCGACAGTCTTGGAGGAGAGCTTTATCTGATGATTCTCAGCAATCAGAAGCCCGACTTATCTGTTATAGCATCGCAGTTCGGTGATACCGGCAGAGCAGGAGAAACAAGAGAATATGACGGTCTGCTTGGCAGAATAAAAAAGGGTGATATATGGCAGTTCCGCCTTACCGCAAATCCGGTGAAAACGGATAATGTAAAACAGGGACAGGGTAAGAAAAGGGCAGTCACTATTGTTGACTTTCAAAAGCAGTGGCTGATGGACAGAGCAGAGAAGAACGGGTTCTGCCTTAGCGAAGATTCATTTGATGTGGTTCAGAACAAGTGGTGCAGATTTTTCAAAAAGGACAACAGAGTAGTAACGCTTCTGTCGGTGACGTTTGAAGGACTGCTTGAAGTGACGGATGAAGAACTGTTCAGAAATATGCTCGTAAACGGATTAGGCAGAGGAAAAGCGTACGGTATGGGACTTATGACCGTAATGCGTCCGGGAAATAATACAAATGGCTGAAATACCCGGAATGATAAAACCCGATATCGTAGAACTGCCGCAGATTGCCGACAGAATTACATTTCTGTATCTGGAACATTGTAAAATAAACAGAAAAGACAGTGCAATCACCGTTATTGACGAGAACGGCGTTACGCATATACCATCGGGTACAATCTCTGTACTTATGTTAGGTCCCGGAACTGATGTTTCACACAGGGCTATGGAACTTATCGGCGACAGCGGAATAAGCATATGCTGGGTTGGTGAGCAGGGTGTCAGATATTATGCCGGCGGCAGACCGCTGACGCACAGTTCGAGGCTTATTGTAAAACAAGCAGAAATGGTCACAAACCAGCGCAAGCATCTTGATGTTGTCAGAAAGATGTATATGATGCGTTTTCCTGATGAGGATGTTTCGGGGCTTACTCTGCAACAGCTTAGAGGTCGTGAGGGCAGTCGAATAAGAAAAGTGTACAGACAGCAGTCTGAAAAATGGAATGTCGAATGGAACGGTCGTGTATACAATCACGAAGATTTCCAGTCGTCCGATCCTGTCAATCAGGCTCTGTCGGCGGCACATGCCTGCCTTTACGGGCTTGCTCACGCTGTTATATGTTCTATGGGGTGTTCGCCTGCACTGGGGTTTGTGCATATCGGTCACGAATGTTCGTTCGTATACGATATAGCCGATCTTTATAAAGCTGAAGTCACGATACCAATATCTTTTGAAGCGGCTGCATCGGTAAATGATGATATATCAAGATTTGTACGGCATAGGGTCCGTGACGAAATGGTGAAAGCTCATATACTTGAGCGAATGGTACACGATATTAAATATCTGCTGATGCCTGAAGAAAATCCGGATGACGAAAAAGCCATGTATCTGTGGAATGATAAAAACGAACCTCTCGATTACGGTAAACAATACAGGTGACGATATGATGGTAGTAATTACACTGAGTTGTTGTCCGCCTAAACTACGCGGAGATCTTTCCAGGTGGATGCAGGAAATAGATACAGGCGTGTATGTCGGAAATCTGAACGCAAGAGTTCGTGATAACGTATGGGACAGAGTGTGCTCAAATATCGGAAACGGTCACGCCTCAATGTCATACAGCTCAAATAACGAGCAGAAACTGGAATTCCGTATTCACAATACGCAATGGGAGCCGCTAGATTATGACGGCATAAAGCTTATAAAAAGACGTGTGACAAAAAGTGACGATGAAAACGTTATTCGTCCGAAAGCTATGACAAATCACATAAATCGTTTATCGGAGAAAAAACAGAAATCATCCGGTGTATCGGATACATATACGGTAATCGATATTGAAACAACGGGACTTAATCCTGATGATGAAATAATAGAACTCGGTGCAGTAACGGTTGAAAACGGATCAATAGCAGAAACATATTCTGTGCTAGTCAAAACAGATAAAAAAATACCGAAGGCAATTATCGGGCTTACAGGTATAACGGAGGAATTACTGGCAAATGAGGGAGCAGAAAAAAGTAAAGCGCTTGGTGAGTTTGCAATGCGATGTAGCGGAAAACCTCTGGTCGGGCATAATATCGGTTTTGACTTGAATTTTATTAAATCTGCGTGTGCTGAAAACAAAATTGATTTTGTTCCGTCAAAAATTATTGATACAGTTAAAATATCAAGAAAACTACTTGATATTAATTCATATTCGTTAGCAGCTATTGCGGATTATTTCGATTTGCATTATAATAAAGATAGGATTCATAGGGCGCTTGATGATTGTCTGCTTACACAAAGGATCTATGAAAAGTTAAAGGAAATCTAAGCGGTTGATTTTGCAAAACCGCTATTTTCCTTGATTTCTTTAGTCTTGTCCCCATACGCGTGGGGATGATCCGCAAGAGTGCAATCCCAACCGTCAAGGTGTTTTCTTGTCCCCATACGCGTGGGGATGATCCTGGGTACGACATCGAAAGAAGCGTCAACGACAACTTGTCCCCATACGCGTGGGGATGATCCCCACACTGTCGGGAAAGTACCTTATCGACCGTACTTGTCCCCATACGCGTGGGGATGATCCGTTTTCAACAGCCAGTTGAAAGTTTGGAGGAAACTTGTCCCCATACGCGTGGGGATGATCCTTTTGGTATCGGGATTTCAAATTCCCGTTTGCACTTGTCCCCATACGCGTGGGGATGATCCTGTTGCAGATGTAGCAGGGCTTTCCGCTCCGCTCTTGTCCCCATACGCGTGGGGATGATCCCAATCGGAGGAACAGCAAGTGGCTACTTTAATTCTTGTCCCCATACGCGTGGGGATGATCCCTGATGACGGTGACCCACCGGTAACAGCTTACTCTTGTCCCCATACGCGTGGGGATGATCCCGTAGCGTTATCAGTCGTAAAAAACTCGTACCGCTTGTCCCCATACGCGTGGGGATGATCCTATCTGAGGTGGGTTATATCTTTGACAAGGACGCTTGTCCCCATACGCGTGGGGATGATCCCTTTTGGCGTAGTGACATCACCGCCGCTATATACTTGTCCCCATACGCGTGGGGATGATCCCTGAAGTTGCTGTTATGACGATTTCATCCCCTGCTTGTCCCCATACGCGTGGGGATGATCCCCGAGTTATCGGATTGGGGTGAAAGTGTGTGATCTTGTCCCCATACGCGTGGGGATGATCCTATGTCATTTTGCACCTCCTTCCGCCCCGAAGGCTTGTCCCCATACGCGTGGGGATGATCCGTAGGTCTTGAGGTTGACGGAAAATTGTTACCGCTTGTCCCCATACGCGTGGGGATGATCCTGTAAGGGCATTGTTTACAGCCCCCGTTAAATTCTTGTCCCCATACGCGTGGGGATGATCCTAAAAAGCCCCTCGGAAGCGGGGCTGTGTTCCACTTGTCCCCATACGCGTGGGGATGATCCTGATTTTAAAGCCGCATTAGCAACAGCGGAAATCTTGTCCCCATACGCGTGGGGATGATCCCCATCCAGGAATGCGCTCCGAAGTCGCAAGATTCTTGTCCCCATACGCGTGGGGATGATCCCCTGCGCACATGATTTCGTGGTATACTTTCGTACTTGTCCCCATACGCGTGGGGATGATCCTGTCCTTGTCGATAATATCAAGAGAAAGCATTTCTTGTCCCCATACGCGTGGGGATGATCCCTGTCCTTGCCTGCATCTTCAAGGCTCTTTTTCCTTGTCCCCATACGCGTGGGGATGATCCTACGGAAATACTGCCCGTTCAGCACAAAATCAACTTGTCCCCATACGCGTGGGGATGATCCTGTGTCAACCGTTTCGGCGTGTGCTTCGATAATCTTGTCCCCATACGCGTGGGGATGATCCTGCAACTTGCACTCCGACTTACAGTGACTTAGGCTTGTCCCCATACGCGTGGGGATGATCCCTCCTCAGCGGTGAACTGGGCAATTTGAAACGTCTTGTCCCCATACGCGTGGGGATGATCCGTGTTTACTCCTAAGCACATCGTCAAGGATATGCTTGTCCCCATACGCGTGGGGATGATCCTCGTCTAACGCTTCAACTTCTGCAAATTCGTTTCTTGTCCCCATACGCGTGGGGATGATCCTAGTGACATTCAAAGACGGAAAATTTATGGTTTCTTGTCCCCATACGCGTGGGGATGATCCTTGTTCTGTGGGGGCATAAATGTTTCCCCACTTCTTGTCCCCATACGCGTGGGGATGATCCGTCCTTCCGTGTTTTCAATCGCCCTCATTTCCGCTTGTCCCCATACGCGTGGGGATGATCCCTATCTGATGTTTCGCAACACTTCTTTTGGTAACTTGTCCCCATACGCGTGGGGATGATCCCGAAGTTACAAAAACTGATGACGAAGAAAAAGACTTGTCCCCATACGCGTGGGGATGATCCTTTTCGTATGCCCCGACCTGCACTCTGTATATGCTTGTCCCCATACGCGTGGGGATGATCCTCGGAGTTTTTACGGCGGTGGGTACTGCCGCTGCTTGTCCCCATACGCGTGGGGATGATCCTTGATGGATCTTGTTCGTTTTTTACATCTGATGCTTGTCCCCATACGCGTGGGGATGATCCCACCCCCGGGAGCTTTTGCCGAAGGCATAGTCCCTTGTCCCCATACGCGTGGGGATGATCCCTTTGTCGGCGACCTTGATACGTCCGCAAAACTCTTGTCCCCATACGCGTGGGGATGATCCTGGCTCATCGTCTGATACCTCCTTTTTTATAGTCTTTTTCCCCTCCGCGCGGGGGGGGTCCTCAGTATGGGGAC
>OGPL01001589.1_pt1 | contig 20088 bp, 13 predicted proteins | sample 1552901 | NCBI WGS metagenome assembly OGPL01 (sample SAMEA2580244, study PRJEB22360) | human gut metagenome | biome: human gut; feature: human-associated habitat; material: faeces | place: Denmark | collected 2008/2010 | reverse complement strand
TCGCTGCCGCCTGCGGTGTCAAAGGTGATTGTGTACCGATTGATTTCCCACTGTGCCGTGACAGTAATATTCTCCGCAGGCATGGTTTCGGGGATTTCCTTATCCCAGCCCTTAAAGGTATAACCTTTTCTTGTTGGGTTGTCAGGGGCGGTAATTTCCGTACCGTAGTCCTGAGTAATGGGTGCAATCTCACTTCCGCCGTTGGTATCAAAGGTTATTGTGTACTGATTGATTTCCCACTGTGCCGTGACAGTAATATTCTCGGCGGGCATTGTTTTGGGAATATCTCTGTCCCAGCCGATAAAGGTGTAGCCCTCTCTTATCGGGTCGGCAGGAGCGGTAATTGGTGTGCCGTAATCCTGCGTTATGGTAATATCCGCTTCGCCGTTTTCGGGCTTGACTGTGACGGTATATTGATTGATTTCCCACTTCGCCCAATATTCCTTGTTGCCCGTTTCGGTGTCGCCGATTGCCGTAACAGGAGAGCCGGTCAGATTTTCGTTGTAATACCAGCCCTTGAAGGTGTACCCGGTGCGCGTCACATCTGTCGGGAGTGTTGCACCCACGCCGTAGGTGTATTCGGTGACATTGCCGTTGTTGATCGTGCCGCCGTTCGTATTCAAGGTTACGGCATAGGTCGGGGCTGTCCACTGCACCGTCAGTTCCGTCACATCAGCAGGAACACTGGCACCGGGCGCGTAGAGCTTACCGTTGCTTCCGAGCCACATGAAGTAGCTGCCTGTATTTCCGTCCGGGCGGGTCAGACCGTCGGACGCAGGCGCGGTAAACTCGCTGCCGGTTTTCACAATGATTTGAATATCCTCGGAGCTATTACCCAGCTTGCCGCCGCCAAGGTCAAGGGTAACGACCTTCAGTCCGTCAGAACCCAGTGTGCCAGGGTTCAGGACTTCAAGGACGGGGCGGAAACCGAGGTAGACGTTCCGAAACGAGGACGAGGTGTAATACCAGAAGCGGGCCGAGTTGTACCCACGGTACGCCCGGAACGACTCGGCGGCAGAAGAAGTATCCTGTCCCCACGAATACATTTTATTCCAGTTTTGGATATATCCGCTGTTCTTGTTCAGCATCGTGTCCCATTCGTTGCTTTGGGGCACGCCGCGTTGGGAATCGCCCGAACCTGTAGAGATACTTCCCACAGACGGTGCGCGCAGGGTATAGTCCACGCCGCCGCTGGCATAATTTTTGCCGAAAATCAGACCTTCGTCATTTAGGCCACCCCAGCTAATCGTATGCGTTACGGCATAGTCCGCCACAAACAGGCTGTGGGGATATTTGTTCTGCTGTGCATACTCCTCGGTGGTTGCCGTCGCAGACGTGAGTTTGTAGGCTTCTATCGTTCCCACATAGGTAAAGGGAACATAGTGCAGCGACGTATCCGGCAAAGAAACCGCACCATCTGAGTTTCCGCCGTTTGCCGTTCCGGGAATATTCATCGCCGAAAGGTCAAAGTAATAGGTGTCGCCGGGTTTGAGGGAAAACTGTTCTGATAAAGCAAACTGCGCCGTGAGCTTGGTAACGTCCGCCGGAACACTGTCGCCGGGGGCGTAGAATTTACCGTTGCTGCCAAGCCACATGAAGTAGCTGCCTGTATTTCCGGCCGGACGGGTCAGGCCGTTGGATGCAGGCGCGGTAAACTTGCTGCCGTTTTTCACGATGATGTGAATAGCATCGGAGCTGCCGCCCAGCTTGCCGCCGTTCAGGTCAAGGGTAACGACCTTCAGTCCGTCAGAATCCAGTGTGTCAGCGTTCAGGATTTCAAGCACGGGGCGGAAACCGACGAACAGGAGGGAGTACGAAGCATAGTAGCTGCGCCAGTAGCGGGCCGAACCGTGCCCGCGAACCGCACGGATCGACGCATCAGCATGGTTGTCCTGTCCAAAGGAATACTTACGTGACCAGTTTTTGATATACCCAGATGTATTATCCTTCCAGTCTTGATTTGCCTTATCTAAAATCGCATCCCATTCGTTGCTTTTCGGGATGCCTCGCGTACTACTATCGTCTTTGCCATTATTATTATTAGACTGACTCCCTGCCGACGGCGCCCGCATGGTGTAGTCCACGCCGCCGCTGGCATAATTTTTGCCGAAAATCAGACCTTTCGTATTTAAGTCATCCCAGCTTACCGTATGCGTTACGGCATAGTCCGCCACAAACAGGCTGTGGGCGTATTTGTTCTGCTGTGCATATTCCTCGGTGGTCGCCATCGCAGACGTGAGCTTGTAGGCTTCTATTGTTCCCGCATAGGTAAAGGGAACATAGTGCAGCGTCGTGTCCGGCAGATCGCCGTTTGCCGTTCCGGGAATATTCATCGCTGATAGGTCAAAGTAATATCTGCCACCGGGGGTGAGGGAAAACTGCTCTTCCACCTGCTTTTCCACCGTCAGCGCAATGTCTGTGAAATTGCTTGCGTAGTCGGTTTTATAATCGCCGTTGTACTGCTCGCTGAAAACTTTTAAGGTATAGTTGCCGGGTGCAATATCAGACGGGATTTTGATTTCAACCGTTCCGCTTTCGGCAGTAGGCTGTGCTACTCTGCCATAATACTGTGCGCCGTTGTTATCCGCAATGATGGCGGAGATATATTCATTTGCCCCTGTGGTCGCTCCGCTGTAATTCAGCGTAATGGTATCGTTGGGGTCGGCGCAGACAGCTTTTTCCGTTACAGCAAAATTGCGGCTGCTATCTAAAAGTGTCAATTTCCACTCGTTTCCGCTGTATTCGGGGACTTCGGTCAATCCTCCGTCAGGCTTTCCGCCCACAGCGGCGGATGTGAAGAGGACAGAGTTCAGATTTAAGTTAAAAGCGGCACGAACAGTCAGATGATTATTTTGCTTGCGGATAGAGGCCCCAGAGTATTGGACAGAACCATCACTACTCACGATGGCGACATAAAAAGTCTTGGAGCCGGGAGAGCGCAGGTACCAACTGCTTGTCACCCAATTCGGATGCGCAGGATCCAAGGCACGCAGATCGTTGTTTACCGCAATAGCCTCTTTTGTGGAAAGCGGCCAGAATACAGCGTTATCCACCTGCCCTCCCGCTACACAGTCGGTATTTTCTCCGTTGTAACTTCCACTTGTAAGCGTCCGTTTCTTTACGGCAGCATTTTCTTCTGTCGTCAGCTTTTCCGCAAGCGCGTCTATCGCGGTTTTCAAATTACTCGGTGCGTAATCGTTGTATAATATGATATCGGCAAATGGTATAACTCCCATAGCGCCTGCCGCAAGCAGGGTAATATCCCCTTGTGCGCTTGTAACACCGCTTCCGTCATAGCCGATAACTCGCCATGCACCGGAATCATTTTCATGGTTTTGCCCGAAATACACGGTCGGTGCGGTCGCTGTGTTTACATTTTTACTTAGTGCGCCTGTGCCAAGCTGTATCGCAGCAGAGCCCTCTGCCCCAACCTCCTCGGCAAACACGCTTATCGGCGTAAGACAGAGCGTCATGCATAAAGTCAGCAAGATACTAAGTATTCGTTTTTTCATATTCTGTTACCTCCGTTTCGCAGCCTCAAACAAGACTCTTTTTCTTTTTCAGTACAATGTATAAGATTAAACCGAGGTTACCAAGCAGCGCAAGTCCCGCAACAGAACCGATAACAATCAAAGCAGGTGAAGATGCGGGTTCGGATATGTTTCCGAAGCCTGCGGGAACGGCTACATCTGCCACCGCTTTCACACCGGTGTCTTTCTCACCAATCCACCAGTTGCCGTTTTCACCGATAAATGGGGTAAGACCGTCCTTGCCGTCCGCACCGACAACTTTACCAAGATTGACTACATCGCCGTCGGTATAGGTGATAACAAGCTCGCCGTCTGCGTTGATCTCCGCTTTGGCTATTCCGATGCCGTCCTTACCGTCTTTGCCGTCAGAGCCGTTTGCACCGTTTGTTCCATTTGTTCCGTCCTTGCCGTTCTGTCCCGATGCACCTGTCTCTCCGGTGTCGCCCTTTTTGCCTTGTTGTCCGGCTTTACCGGTATCGCCCTTTTCGCCTTGTCGTCCGGCTTCACCGGTATCGCCCTTTTCGCCCTGTTGTCCGGTTTCACCGGTATCGCCCTTTTCTCCGGTGGCTTTCACACCGAGGGATACCCATGTCTGTCCGTCGTCGTAGGAGATATACCAGAAGTTATCATCACCTATTTTAAGCTTCGGCGTTACACCGTCTTTTCCGTCCTGACCAGGTGCACCTGTTTCTCCCTTGTCGCCTTGTTGTCCGGTTTCACCGGTATCACCCTTCTCTCCGGTGGCTTTCACACCGAGGGATACCCATGTCTGTCCGTCGTCGTAGGAGATATACCAGAAGTTATCATCACCTATTTTAAGCTTCGGCGTTACACCGTCTTTTCCGTCCTGACCAGGTGCACCTGTTTCTCCCTTGTCGCCTTGTTGTCCGGTTTCACCGGTATCACCCTTTTCTCCGGTGGCTTTCACACCGAGGGATACCCATGTCTGTCCGTCGTCATAGGAGATATACCAGAAGTTATCATCACCTATTTTTAGCTTAGGCGTTGCACCGTCTTTTCCGTCCTGACCGGGCGCACCTGTCTCTCCCGTGTCACCCTTGTCGCCTTTATCGCCCTTGTCGCCTTTGTCGCCCGCCAGCTCCGACAAGGCAATCAAATTATTCCAGACAGAATCATCGCTGTACTTCCACTGTATGAATCCATTATATACATTCAGTTCAATTTGCTTTCCATCTGCGCCGTCATTTCCCTTTAACTCGGAAAGTGATACAAGAACACGGTAAGCGTCATCACTTTCACCCTCATATCTCCACTGGATACTGCTGCCGTCACTGCGTAATTCTATTTCTCTGCCGTCCGATCCCGTAAAGGTTGAGAAGGTTTTGGTATTGGATAATGCCGATACCGTTCCGTTATTGCCGACAGAGGAAACCGCAAAGGTGTAGGTGGTATCCTCTTCCAGAGTATCGTATGTATATTCAAAGGTCGTGTCTGACAGCGGAGCATCAGTCACACGCACAAAATCGCCGTCATCCATACGCATCCAGATATGATACCCTGTATAGGGGCGTCTGCTGTCTGCAGTCGGTGCCTTCCAGGTGATTTTTGCACTTTGATTGTCTGTTACGGATACGCCTGTAAGTGTAGGTACGGGCGGTGCGGCACGAAGATTGGTCAGCACATATCCGAACACAGGAATCTTCTGATCTCCTGCCGACCATGTGCGCATACCGAAATCCCAGGTAAAGCCGTATTGGCTCGAAACATCGTAGCCGATTCCGTAGGAGGCAAGGAGCGAACGGCGGTCGATGTTGTTTACCGTACCGCTGGCGCCGCTGCTTTCCGTCGTGGTGTAGACCGTACCTGTTGCTTTGCTGTAGCTCAAATCGATTACAAAACCCATATTGAATGCGTCTACGCCCCATGTGCTTTTCATCGAAGCGGAGAAGCCGTGAGCCATCTCAACTCCCTCGGCATGCTCAGATGTGGTCGTCCAGTCGTTCGTGATACTGCTTGCACCGAAGCCAAGCTCATATTTCTGCTTGCTCAGCGATTCAAATTGCGTAACCGAAGCATCGGAAGAGCCGATATTCGACCAATAGGCGAACGGGTCGCCCTCGGAATTTTCCGGCAAAACATTGCTGTTCAGTATCGGCAGAGCCTTTGCCTTTCCCGCTGCAATGTCTTTCTTGTAGGTTTCGTTATACAGTACCGCAAACTCATCGTAATACTCTCGGTCGAGCATGGTGTAAACCGGCTGCCCGGGGATCATCAGGGCGATGGTATTTCGCTCGCTGAGGTCAAAATCGCCCTTTTGCGGGTCATAAAGCGAGTAATAATAGGTTGTTGCCGGCACGCGGTACAGCACCACAGAATCGTTGCCGCCGGCATTGAATGAGGCACTGTATTCCTTAGAAAGGGTATCCTCGGTGCTCTTTGTAAAATCCATGGTGTATCCGAGGGTCGCCTCGTATCTCCACACCTTCAGATCTCCCTGCGCGACGATGGACGCACCGAAGGAGGTGTTGTGCGATGAGGATTTCGTGTCCGAATAGCCTGAGGAGAAGGTGTAGGTGGTTGAGCCGTCGGAGAAATCAAGATCATAGTCACCGAGCTCCGAGAAATACGGAGCCGCCTGGAGCACCGCCTGCACCTGTGCATCGGAATATCCGTAGCCCTTGCCCTCATAGCGAGCAAACAGACCGTCCTTGTTCACGTCAGCCGCAAGCAGTATGCAGTTATACGGCATATCCCATGCAAGGTCGGCATCGTGGCACAGTTTGGAAAACTCATCCTTCTCGGCTGTCACTGTATACTTGCCGGCGACCGACAGCGTGCCGCTGCCGAAATCCTCGCCGTAGAAAACATCGGTGAACAGGTCGAATTTACGCGCCGAACCGCTTCCCTTTTGCCTTTCGGCGGCAAGCGCGATCACCTGCTCGCGGCCTTCCGTGTTGTGGTCAAAATTGCCTGCGATGACATCCTGATACCACCACCATCTCGCGCTTGAATTCTTTTCGCGCGCGGTGTCGCGCAGAAGATTAAGCGCGCCGTTCTGCTGCACCTCATACAGTCCGCCTGCGATCCATACCTGCTCCGGCGTACCTCTGCCGTTGATCGCAACGCTTGTCATAGCGGGCTTCGGCTTCACGCCCAGATCATTTGTTCCGTTTGCGGTATAACCGCTCATGGTGGTTTTCTGCACATTCGTTATTGACTTGTTCTGACCGTAATAAACGGCAAAGCCCATGTTTTCGTTGTCGGTTTTCTTGTCCCAGATAAAGCCCTTCTTCTTTTCTTCCCTAACTTCACGGAAATATCCGGCAATTATGATTTCCTGCCAGCCGTCGCCGTTGATGTCTCCCGCGGCAAGGTTTCCGTAGCGGATATGATCGTAGTAACGGCTGCCGTCCGCTTTTTCATCCTCGCGGTTCAGGGTCATCAGGGACTTTTGATCCACTCTTTTGAGGTTTCCGTTTTCGGCTTTGTATACCGAGAGCTTTGAAACAGCCTTACGGAAGGAATCGCCGGAAATCTCCTTGTCCCTGCCGTCGATCTTATCCGGCTCGGCAATGCCTGCGTACACGATAAGCTCATCGCAGCCGTCACGGTCAATATCCGCCGAGACAAGCGACTTCGTGATCTGGTCGCGCTCATACAGAGTCGTGTTCCAGCCGTCGAAATAGGCATTGCCGCTGCCCTTGGATTTGACAAACGATTTTCTTGAAAGTCCCTGCTCTCCGGCAATTCCCGTGCCGGCGATTCCCCATAAATCATCATTGCCGACGTAGGTGATAACGGCGGTCATCTTTCCGTCACCATCATAGTCGCCCGCCGTGACATTGAAATAGTGGCGGAATTCCTGGTATTCCAGCTCGCCGTAACCGGGTTTCTTGCACGCCCACATCGGAGCGTCGGCAATTTTCTGAAGCTCGGAGCGCTTGTTGTTTACAAGGTTTTGTACCCAGTAGCAGATCTTCGCAGTGTTCTTGGAATTATCCATATCGCAAAGACCGACAAAGATAGCATGATCGTTTCTGCCCGTGCCGAGTGGGTCGTAAGCTGTTCCAACAGCAAATGCAACATTATCGACAGCAGAAACCCGATGGGCACTCGGTGTACATTCGGCAATGTTGATACCGAAATTCCACTTACTGTATACCTTGGTATGATCCTGCGCCGCCTGCCCCTCTGCGTTGCGATAGCTGTAAATGATCGGCTCATACCATGGGGTGATGGCAAAGGGCTGACCCTTTTTTGTGCCGTACGGGTTGCTTTCATCCTCTGCCCATCCGACCGGTGGGGTTGTGTCGGGGGTGAGCAGTGTGCCGTATGCACTCGAGTCGGATGCCGATACTCCCAGAGTGGCATAGCTCATAATAGGAAAAGCAACACACATCACCATACATAGGGTGAGCAGGGTACAGAGTATTCGTTTTTTCATTTTCCGTTTCCTCCCTTCAAATATTGTGAACGGTATTTATCTGCAAACAGAGCGACACCCTGTTTTAAGACCTCCATTTGGGTTTTTAAATAATATTCATCCTCAAACATAGCATAGTGTACACAGGCACGAACAAATATAAAAATCAACGGTGTAATCACCGTGTACGGAATACCGATTTTCGGCTCCAACCGCTTGGCATATTCGGTATAGCGCTCATTCACTCCCTCAAAGAATTTCTTGCCGTGCTCAATATATTTCGGATGAGTATAGACCTGATACATCAGCCGATATTTTTTGCCGTGCTTCTTTGCGGTCCAATACGGAACCTCTCTCACAAATCGGACAACATCATTCGGGTCGGTGGGGGCTTTTTCCATAAAATCATCCTCAACCTTTTCCATACAGTATGCAGTTGATTCAATAATCAGTTCATCCACACTATTGAAATAGGAATACAGATTTCCCGTTGTACACCCACACGCTGCCGCCAAAGCCTTGATACCCGTACTGGTCAGCCCGTTTTCAGCATAACATTCAAAGCATTTTTCCATCATTTCCCGCTTACGCTCGTTGTGTTGTTCCTCTGTTGTTCTCATAATGTTCGCTTCCTTTTGATAACTAATCAATTAATTAACTATAGTATAACACAGGACTACGGTAATTTCAACAATTTATTAAAAAAATTTTGCAAAATATTAAAATTTTATCGTATCGGTCGGAAACTTTACGGCTATAGCCGTACCCTTTTCCGAACTTTCTTCCACACGGACTTTACCATTGTGCAATGTGACGATTTCCCACACCAAAGAAAGTCCCAAGCCTACGCCACCGTATTCCCTGCTTCGAGATTTATCCACACGAAAGAAGGACTGAAAAATACTTTCTCTGTATTGTTCGGGGATGCCGTAGCCGGTATCCGCAACCGTAATAACAAGCTGATTGTCTTTGTGCGTTACGGTAATATTCACTGTACCGTCAAAACGGTTGTAGCGTACAGCGTTTTCGGTCAGATTATATAACAAACGGTAAATCAACGTGTCACTGCCTGTCATAACAGCGTCGCCCGTGCTTTCAAGTGCAATATTGTTCTTCTCTGCAAGGGGCGGCAAGGTCAGTGAAAATTTCTTCTACCATAGGTCCTATCTCTATGCGGTCGGCACACGATACTGTACGAAGCTTACTCATTTCCAACAAGGTTTTTGTCATTTGCGTCATTCGTTCGGTCTGCCCACATAACAATCGGAGAAACTCAGCCGTTTCCGGCAATACCTCGGGATGCTCTGCCGAAAAAAGTTCAAGCTGTGCCTGCATAAGCGAAAGCGGCGTACGCAGCTCGTGTGCAGCGTTTCCGGCGAACTGTCGTTGAGCTGTGAATCCCTCATCAAGACGGTCAAGCATCAGATTGAATGACTTGACAAATTGTCTCATTTCAGGCAAAACCTCTTCGGTTATCTTCATATCCGTCAAATTGTTAGGCTGAACCTTCTCAACCCGAGCTGTAAAAGTACGCAGAGGCTTCAGCGCATGCCCGCTTAAAAAATACGCAAGCACACCGCCTAACAATGTTGCCGCCGTAATATACCAATTGGTAGCGATAAAGGATTCCTGTACTCCGTTAATTACAATAGTCAATTCACGATCAAGCTTTTCGTGTTCGGGATCGAAAAATTCGGGTTCTCCTTTGTCCGTATCTCCGTAACCTGTAACATAAGAACCTATGGAATCCATGTAACGGCTGCCGGAATAGCCGATAAGAACATTCATAAAAATGCAGGTAGCTCCGATAAGAAGTGCAGTCATCAAAGTTATGCGCCATTGCAAGGATAGCTTTTTCATTCTTTTTCTTCCTCCATAACATATCCTTCACCAATGCGATTGCGAATCGGGTCATAGCCGAGCGCCGCACGCAGTTTCTTTCGTAATGCAGAAATATGTACTCTTATTGAATTGCTGAAATTGTCAAAATTGATGTGATTGCTTTTTAGTTCATAATAGCAAAAGTCACGCTGCAAATTTGCAACGTGACTTTTGTTTTAAGGAAAGCTATATATTAACTTATAAACTATTTAACGCAGATCATCAAATCTTATATTTTTCCAATGCTTTTTCATATTCTTCGCTGTCATCACCGTATATAACAACTTGCAATGGATTACTTAAATCAAGACTGTAAATGCCCAGTAAAGATTTTGCATCAACTGTATAACGGTCTGAAACTAAATCAACATCATAATTACAGTTGGAAGTTAATTCAACAAATTCTCTGACCTGATCCACTTGTGTGAGTCTGATTTTTACTATTTTCATATACTTGTCAACCTTTCTGACATATTTTAATTTCATCTAATGTGGGCAACGCAGGAATTGCACCTATTCTTGTTGCAGTCAGTCCACCCGCAGCATTTGCAAAAAGTATCTTATCATCAAGCACCATATCAGCAATCTCATCGGGTTTATAGTTTTTTAACTGCCACAACATTGCACCTACAAAAGCATCCCCGGCACCTGTGGTATCAACCGCATCGACCTTGTATGCAGGAAATACACAAAAATGATTTTTGTTGCGATAGCAAGCACCTTTTTCTCCGAGCGATACCAAAACTAATGACGCACCCATATTTAAAAGCTTTTTTGAGCCGATTTCAAGATTTGTTTCTCCTGTAACAAGATACATTTCTTCCTCAGACACTTTCAAAATATCCGCCATTGTAATCGCTCTTGAAATTTCATTTACCGCTTTTTCCCTATCACTCCACAAAAGAGATCTATAATTAGGATCAAAACTAATTATTTTTCCGAGTTTCTTTGCATAATTTACAGCATCATATGTCGCCTTCCTGCAAGGTTCATCTGTCAAAGATAATGAACCGAAGTGGAAAATTTTGCATTCATCAATAAGTTCTTTTTTCACTTCATCGGCATTAAGCATCATATCTGCTCCTGGATTTCGATAAAAAGAAAACGAACGGTCGCCTTTGCTGTCAAGCTGAACAAAAGCAAGTGTTGTCGGCACATTGCTGTCAGTTGCCATACCTGTAATATCAATATTATGGTTGCTTAATGTGTCCTTTAAATAAGAACCGAATGCATCGTTGCCGACCTTACCGATAAAAGCCGATGAACCGCCAAGCTTACTGTTCATTGCAAGAACATTTGCCGGTGCTCCCCCCGGATTTCGTGCAAACAATGCTATTCCCTGTTCGTTAGTTCCGTTCGGAGTAAAATCTATCAAAATTTCGCCTAAGCTTACAATATCAATCATTATTCTGCTCCTTTTTTGAATTTAATTCTGTTATGATTTTGTTGTATGATTTTTTATTTATTTGATAAAAAAACAGTACAACAGCTGTTATTATCCACAACACACCCGGAATTGTTGAAAAAGAGTGATGCATTGTAGCCTGAACGGCACTGTTCTGAACACCGTTTGCAACAAAACCCAATCCACTGAGTGTAGCAGACAGCAATGCTGTTCCGATTGCCATACCTACTTTATTTCCCAAGGAAACAAATGCATATTGGAATCCGTCATTTCTTATGCCCGTTTTCCACTCTCCGTATTCCACACAATCGGGAACAATTGCATAAATTGCTGTATTGAAACCACAGAAGAAAAATTGGGAGAGAGCTGAAATTGTATAGAAACCGATAGGTGAGTTTGAGGCACTAAAGAAATACAGAGCAATCATACATATGCCTGTACCTGCAGCAAAAGTTGCAGCTGTGCGGCCTTTGTTGCCGACTTTTTTAAATACAAACGGGAATGCTCCTGCACCTAAAATTGACGGCACAATAAGTATCAGTGAATAAATAGTAAAGAACCCCTCATTTCCTTCAACATATTTAAAGTAATACAAGAGATCTGCATTTCTACCGTATAATGTAATGCCGAATAAAACCTGTCCTGCCAATGCTATAAGATACGGCTTGTTCTGCATTGCGGCTTTAAGCTGAATTTTAATAGGTATTTTTTCCTTTACAGGAGGCTTTACCACTTCTTTTGTCTTTGCAAAGCAGAACCAATGGCAGGCAACAAATATTGAACCGTAAAGGATGGTAACCAAAAGGTATCCCTTTGACTGATTCTGGCCGCCGAAAAATGTAATAAGAGGTAATGTAACCATATTGATTATGTTTATTGCAATCATTGCACAAACCGAGCGAAACGCATTTATCTTTGCTCGTTCTTCAATATTCTGAGTTAATGTACCGCAAAGTGTGCCGTAAGGAATATTTACGCAGGTATAGCCGACTACAAGAATACAGTATGTAACATACATATATATTGTTTTTGCATTGTCATCCCATGTAGGATGTGCCCAAAATGTAAATACTAAAACTATCGCCGTTAAAGGAGCACCTATCAGTAGCCACGGGCGGTATCTGCCCCATCTTGTTTTGGTTCTGTCGCTTAAAGAGCCGATTATAGGATCGTTAATTGCATCCCAAAATCTTGATATAAGCATCAATAAAGAAACTGCAGCCATTGGTATTCCACACACATCCGTGTAAAATATCATAAGGAAATTGCCCACGAACATCCAACTGAAATTACAGCCTATGTCACCAAATCCATACGCAAGTTTGCTTATAAAAGGAATTTTTACATTTGTTTCCTGATGATTTTTCATAATATCACCTATCTCACATTTTTATAACAGCCTTGACAATGTTTGCCTTATCCTCTACACTTTTATCCATAGCTTTCTGAATATCATCAAAATCAAATATGTCTGTTACAATGCCCTTTAAGTTTACTTTGCCTGATGCAACAGCTTCAATAGCCATAGGATAAATATTGCGATAGCGAAAAACAGTCTTAAAGGTTAATTCCTTATCAAGAACAAGACTCATCGGCAAATTCATTTCGCCGGTCTTTGAATAACCTACAAGCACAATGTTGCTGCCCTTCTTGGTCATATGAATACACTGACGAGTAGTGAATTCTGTACCGGCAGTTTCTATTGCAAGGTCACATCCAGCACCGTTTGTAAGTTTCATAACAGCCTCAACAGCATCCTCGTCTTTACCGTTTATAACACCATCAGCACCGAGTTCCATAGCCTTATCAAGTCTTTTCTGCATAATATCAACCACATATACCTTACTGACACCCTCTGCTTTCAGTGCCATCATACTTACAAGACCGATGCATCCTGCACCCATAACAACCGCTGTCTGTCCTGCGTGGGCATTGCCCTGATTTGCAGCATGAAAACCAACAGCAAGAGGCTCAATTAAAGCACCTTCAAGTGTCGATACATTATCGGGAAGTTTAAAGCAAAGATCTGCTTCGTGAGCTACATATTCCTGAAATACTCCGTCAACCGGGGGGGTAGCAAAAAAGATTACATCGGGACAAAGATTATATCTGCCTGTTTTACAAAACTCGCAGTGTCCGCAAGTTTTCCCCGGCTCTAAAGCGACACGGTCACCTACTTTCAAATGACTTACATCTGAACCTACCTCAACGACAACACCGCCCGGTTCATGTCCGAGAACAAAAGGGGGCTTTACAACATAGTCACCGATTGCACCTGTCTCATAATAGTGCATATCACTGCCGCATATGCCGATATACTCAAGCTTTACCAATACCTCATTAGGCTTTGGTGTCGGCACCGGACGATCAACATATCCCATTTTTTTAATGCCTGTCATTACAGCAACTTTCATAGTGTTTTTCATAATTAGTCCTCCTATTTAAAAATACTTTTATAAAGTGTTTTATTAAGTGACTATATTAAATCACAAACACACATTGATGTCAATAGATTTTTTTAAAATCATCACATTTGCTAAATATTAACACTATGATTTGTGCAAAAAAACAGTGACTCCGACATTTATCAGAATCACTGCTTTTAATAATTTATATTTCCTGTAAAAACGAATCTATTTTCATAAGTGCTGCACCTACTGCAGATGCCTCTAATTTAAAGGTACAGTATTTCAAAAAATCGGCATTACTTTCAAATGTATTTCGTTCAGCAACATAATTTTTTAATTCCCGTGCAAATTCCTCGAGAAAAGCTCCTACATATCCACCGGCAATTATATCACAGTCAAAAGTCATTCTCAGATTATTAATAGCTATTGCAAGATACTTAAGATAATCGTCCCATACCTTTTCAGCTTCAGCATTACCGCATCGGAGTTTTTCAAAAAACATTGCAAGATTTCCGTCAGCCTGCTCAGATAATACCTTTGCCGAAATATATGCGTCAAGACAGCCTTTTTTACCGCAATAGCATTGTTTTCCGTTAGGAACTAATGTATTATGACCAAATTCACCTGCTCGAAGATTATTGCCCCAAAACAGCTTTCCCGAAAAAATAATTGCACCGCCGACAGTATTGCTTAATGACAGATAAATAAGATTATCAATATCTGACTTATCCCACAATTCCGCAAAACCGGCAGCATTTGCATCATTGATAAATAAGCAAGGGTATGAGATAAATTCAACAAATCTTTCTGTGCTGAAATCATAAATGTCAAGTGCATGAGAAAAAATTATTTTCTTTCCGTCATCACTTATAATACCTGGGATAGAAATACCTACTCCTATAATTCTGTCAAACTCATCATCTTTTAGAAAACTATTCATCAAGTCGCCTAAGTTTTTAAAATAATTTTCATCAGAAGAAAAAGCTCTTGTCTTTCTTGTATATCTTATAACCGTTCCGGACAAATCAACAAGTGTAAAACCTATGTGATTTTTTGTAATATCAACTCCGATGGCTAATTTTGCATCAGGAATTGAAGCATAAGCTTTTGCTTTCCTTCCGCCTGTAGACTTGTAAGCACCAACCTCATGAACCAATCCAAGATTGATTAACTCTTTCACATTTTGCAAAACAGTCGGCCAACTGAGGTTAAGCTTTTGTGCAAGCTCAGGCTGTGAAATTCTATCATATTTCAGCAGACATCTAAGAGTATTTATTCTATTTTGCTTTTTTACATCCATATTGTTTGTTGGAACAGAATTCATAATCAAAACCCTTTTATAAAGTATTTTATGTTTATTATATTACCATTTTTCTCAAAGTATTTCAAGAGTTCACACTAAAAAATCTATTAACTACTATGCAATAAAAATATGTAACATCTTTCTAGGAATGAATGCTAACTAAAGTATAGGAAAACAACTTCTTATATGCTATAATATAATTACTGTTTAATGCCGTTGATGATAGATTGAATCGAAATTATAGTTCTGATAAAGAATTATTTTGATGTAAAATCCATTTTGCACCCCCCTACTCAAAAACTATCATTATAAGGTTGATTTTGGAAGTAGTCTGCACCCCCCTAACTGACTACTGTTTGACTACTTTTGAAAAATTCAATATGCCGTATTTTGCCTTGATTTGCGTGTTTTGAGGGAATTTTAAAAGTGATACTCATTCCTGTTATACTCAATTCACCCTTGCAAATCACGGCATATTACGGCAAATCGGGAGGAATTGTACTTTGATTAAAATAATGTTTGTGTGCCATGGGAATGACTCACGAACGCTTTACAAACCGCAATATTCCTTTGTAAATCTCGGCAAATCACGGTCAGTTGAAAAGTACAAGACTACCAAAAGACTACTTTTCAACGGTTTTAAAATCAGCTTTTATGCCTTATCGTTAATAGGGTTAGAACGGACATTATTATTGCCGACTTATCGTTAAAAGGGTTGTAACAGAAAGCAATTCCCTATACCTATATATAGCAGCAGTTTTTGCTGGGTGTGATTTGCTTTGAATGAGTCTTATCTGAGTAAGTAAATATCATTTCTACACCGCAGTTCATAAGCTTAAATAATGCAGACTACTAAAAGACTACTTCTCCCCTATCCTAAAATTTCAAGGCATTCACTTATTTTGATTGTTAATATATTTTTTAACATCCTGTACAATTTACAGGGTGTTTTTTCTATATGTAAAAAGCCGTAACATATTTTGAAAATATTGAATTCATCAAGTAAATGGTTTATACTTTAATTATGTGATATTTGCATAAAATTAGGGATAGTATGAAGACATCCGATATGATTAAAGAATTATATAATAAAAAGAATATAAGCGTTTCGGAACTTGCCAGACGGATAGGTCAGACTCCACAGAACTTTGGTAAGAAACTGAAACGAGATACTGTGACTCTTGAAGAGTTGAAACAGATAGCCGATGTGATGGAGGTTACTTGTGAACAGTCATTTGTTTTCCCGATGGAGAACAGATAAGAACGAGTAACTAATAAAATGAAACGATAAATTGATAGTCTGATAGTTGTAAAAGGTATTGCGAATCAAAAACCATACATTTCATATCTTATATGTCGATTAACTTATTAAGTATAGTTAACGGCAAAAGATAATCTGTTCTATTATTAAGATAGCAACTTGATCGGGATTACAATATTTATGTTATGTGACAATTTATAGCTTAATATGGCATCATATTTATTATAAAATGTATTTAAATAAGCATATTAATCCAAAAAAAGGGGGAAAAATGCAAATGGCCAATAATACTAATGCGAGTCCAGAAGTTTTTGGGTTTGATTTTCAAGTCAATGCAACTATTTTTTTACTATTAGACAATATAAAAGAATTAAAAGCAATTCGAATGGAGGGAGCCTCTGAAGATATCGAGTTAACCATGAATAATGGTAGTCAAATCATGGCTCAAGCAAAAGGAATAGTAAAAGGAAGCTACGATTTTTCAAACGTAAGAAGAAATCTAAAAAAGGCAATTGAAACCCTTTCTTCTGCTGACAATAAATCGGTAGAACAATTAATTCTTATCACTAATTCCAAAAATCCGCTAAATGAGGATACATCAAAGAGTTTTTTCTATGGTCCACCGGTAACAGTTGGTTATAATAATCTTTCAGATGAAGCAAAGAAAGTTATTGATAATATTGTTGATAAGATTAATGGTCATTTTGATACGAACAAATTTCGAATTTGTTATTTCATGTTTGAAACTGATAATTCGAGAACTAGGTATGCGGTAATAGAGGAAAAAGTCAAAGATTTTATTAATCAACTTAATCTGGGTCAGGTTTTAAGTAGCATAGAGTTAATGCGGGTTTGGCAAAACGATCTTTTTCATAATGGTTCTAAAACTGACACAACTATAAAATTGAGTAAAGAAGAAATTGTATGGCCGGTGATTGTACTAACTCTAGGTAAACAGTTGCCATCAGAATATATAGAAGATTATGACCAAGGATTTATAGATGAGGTTACATCACAATATTCGTATATTATAAATACTATTTCTGAACAATATAGTCTCATAACTAAAATCATATTTGATTACAATTCATCGAATTGTGATTTGTCGATGAAAGAACGTATACGAAAGTTCGTTGCAAATAAATGGACAGACTACATTTCTGTTTTTTCGTTCGAATCATTGAATAAAGAAGTTCAAGAAGCGGTTATAAAAGTAATTTTAGCCAAAGTGATTCAACAAAGATACTTAATTGATAACGTTAGTAGAGGTGTGTCATTATGAAAATTAAATCTATATACATTTCTCAAGGTATGTTTTGTACAGAACGTTTTTTTGAGTCTGGTTTTAATCTTATTTTCAGCGAAAAGAATAGTACTGGAAAAACAACACTTATGCGTTGCATTCTATATGGACTTGGCTATGCAGTTCCAGGGACAAGAAAGTTTAGAATTGAATCATGTAGCATAAGTGTTGTTATTGAAAAAGATGACGGAACATTATTAACACTTAACAGGGACACATCTGAATCTATAGAATTAATTGAGAAGGAAGTGCAACTTTCGTATGCACTCCCAGTACAGAGTAAGGATTTACATGAAAAAATCTTTGGAACTGACAATGAAGACATACTCAATAACCTTCTTGGTGCTATGTATGTTGACCAAGAAAAAGGATGGACACTTCTAAATCGTGGAAAGGTTATAGCAGGGGTTCGTTTTAATATAGATGAATTAATAAGGGGATTGTCTGGAAGAAGCTGTGCAGACCTCATAATTCGAAAAAGAAAAATTGAGGAAAACCTAAAGAAATATAAACAAATTTTGAATATTGCAGAGTATAGGGAAACCATTACATCAACAAGTGTATCTTTAACACAAGATAGTTATAATCGTGAGCGGCTATTAAAATTGGATCAACTCAAAGTTGAGAGGGATTCGATAAAAAAGGAAATTAAACGTCTTGATGAAAATATAAAAAATAATAAAAAAGCAATCGAATTAATTGATGAGATGAAGTTAGTAATTAAATTAAATAATGGCGAAGAGATATGTGTTACACGAGATATGGTTGTGGGTGCTTCTGATGGTATAGATCTTCTTCGTGCGAAGAAAAAGATGCTTATTCCAAGATTAGAAAAGAATCTTAAAGAAATAGAAGGACTGGAACTTGAAATAAAGGAAGAAGAACAACAATTATCTCTTTTTCCATCAGAATCGTTAGCAGATGTATTTGATAAAAAGATGACAGATATTAATATTAGTCCGGTTGATGTTAAGAAAGTAATTAATGATTTGGAAAAAGAGAAAAAATCATTGGAAGACCAGATTTCTCAATTTACTAATGATAGAAACAATGTAACTCAGTCTATGATTAAAACTGTTCAGAAATATATGGGGGAACTTGGAGATTCCGAAGCAGAAAAGATGACATGGAAATATCTGTTTACTAATAATCTTAAAGAATTATCCGGAGCACTGTTGCATAAAACAGTTTTTTCATTTCGCTTGGCATATATAATCGAAATTGAAAAAGTACTGGGTATCAAATTACCAATTTTAATGGATTCACCCAAAGGAAAGGAAGTTGATGACATCAATATTGGCAAAATGATGGAGATACTTCAGCGTGATTTCCCAAATAATCAGATTATTATTGCCTCTATTTACCATTATGTACCAAACGAACATGTGATTACATTAGAAGGACAATTATTGAATCAAACAGTCACATTGTAAAATGGTTAAAATTTATTTTGAATAATACTATATGAAGCATAGAAATGGGCCATTCATTTTAAAGAGATTGCATCAAATATTGGTTAGTGAATAGAAATAAGATTGAAGTAATCGATGATAGAAAACTGAATTTGCTTATACGAAAAAAGTAGTGCAAGACAAACCTTTCACAGGCTCGATATCCCCAGTATTTTAGAAAAAGTGCGTTCCACCATTCCCTTGTACAATAGGGGTTGAGTATGTTTTTCGTTGAACAACCGTGCCATGTGGAGAGCGTAGTCTTGTTGACTAAAGTACATAAGTAAAAGTGTAAAAAAGGCTTGAAATAAGGGCCTTTTGAGATTTTTAGAATTAAAAAATAGACTGCGAAATTTGCCTGAAAAAGTGTATAAACCCTTGGTGTTTTTATAGTCGGATAGACAGGAATATTGAGATTGGGTCGATTATACAAAAGTGTTTACTTGTGATTTGTGAAAAATAAACGCAGTAATGTGGAGAAAACGGAAGATGGTTCTAAAAGAAAGCAAACCAAGTACGGCTCTAAAAAGCATAATTAACACAGTTAGTTGAAGAAAATTAGATGAATTTTTGTGTTCTATGTTACTTGATAATATAGAAGAAAAGAGTGATATATGGTAGTACCAAAATAGTAACGGAGGTATTATCTATATGCTTTATTTAAAAACATCAGGTAAAAACGGAATAATCAGTCTTCATCCTTTAAATCCAGATGAAATGTATTATAAATGTGAAGTATGCAGAAATTTTTATGGCATTGATAATTTATCAGACTTTTCATTTGGAGATGATGTGTTTTTGAAGAGCTACATATGTCCACAATGCGAAGCAGAGATCGAAGAGGATTATGAACTTGAACAAGAGGAAGAATTTCAATCCAGAATTGAAAAGGCTCTTAAAATGAATAATCTAATAAAATAGCCTATTTTCGCAAGAGGACTAAGTAGATGATTAGGAACAAGAAAAAATGCTATAACCATTGAAAAATAGTGCTATAACAGATTATGCATGAAATAGCCTAATAATTTCATGTGGAGATGGTAGTCTTGATGTCGAAGGTGAACCCTAACAAGTAAATATAGTGTAGAAAACAAAGGACTTTCTCAAAGACTATCGTTAAAAGATATATGAAGTCTTGCGGAAAGTCCTTTTTTGATGCTTG
>OGPL01001585.1_pt1 | contig 20122 bp, 9 predicted proteins | sample 1552901 | NCBI WGS metagenome assembly OGPL01 (sample SAMEA2580244, study PRJEB22360) | human gut metagenome | biome: human gut; feature: human-associated habitat; material: faeces | place: Denmark | collected 2008/2010 | reverse complement strand
GCTCCAAGGCTGTTTTTTATGTTTTTGTTTTTGATTCCATTCACAATTCGGCAACTTTGCGTAATCTATCCCCAGAAATTTTCCACTGAACCATGGATTTCCTTGGGTTTTGCTTTATTATGATTTTTTTGCACTGATTTGCGCATTTTTTTTGATAATTGCTATTGAAAAATATTTTTTATAAGTAAATTTGCACCTCAGAAATGATAGTCAGTTGATGCCGATATGTTAAATGTTTGATATTTAATATGTTGGCAACATTTAACAAAATGTTGCTTGTGATTTACAAGCATTAGAACTACTCTATTTTATTCAAGTTTTTTTTTAGACACTTATAAGAAAATATTTTTAATTTTAATTTGGGAAGAATGTCGGGACCGACATTTGAAAAAAAATTATGACTTATTTTAATCAATTCAAAAACGCGACAAGGAAAACAAAGCGTCTTCTTGTTTTATTTGCGTTGCTGTTTGGCTTCAGCGCCAATGCCGCGACTTACAAAGTCTCGGATACTCCTGTTGATCCCTCAACGCTCGCAGATGGTGCTAAGGTGGTGATGTACCACAATAGCACAGGTAAATTTGTTGGTTGCCAGGATGGTAATGAAGTGACCAAAGACAAAGACAAAGACAGCAAAGAAATTACCGATGCCGATGCCGACTGGACATTCTATCAAGTGACTGATGAGTCTGGGTCAGGGTCAGGTTCGGGCGACGGTGATGCTACTGTTCACAATCAGCTGAAGGCTTGGCAAACCAATGCCGGCTACCAAGAAGTGGGCTATATCGGCTTGGGGAACAAGAATCAAGTTTTGGCTATGGCTTGCGTAAGCGTAAGTGCCGACGATGTTCCAACCCTCACTTACCGCTTGTTTGGACATACTGACTACCTCAGCGCAATCAGCGTGTATGCCCGCAAGCGCGACACTGGAAAAGACTACACTCCTGATGGCTCTTATGCAACGTTTGAAAATACCTTCGCTCACATTTTCGACTACCGCAACCCTGAAAAGAACTGCGGTGCCCTTTTCCTAGGAACTACTAATGAAGTGCCAGCTGCCGGCGAAGAGACCACTTTCACCAGCAACCTGAAGCTCCCTGAAGGCGAATATGTGATTTACCTTGTAGCCAACGTGAGAAGCGCTGAAGAAATTGGTGGCTTGAAGAATTTGCCATTGATTGGTGGCGCAAAGCGCAACTACACTCGTGTGGGTGGTGTGATTGACCAGGTGTCGAATAAAACCATCAACACCGTGAACAACTACTCTGGTGAAGGTGGTGGCCGTGTGCTTGTGCCTAATTTCAAGATGCTCTATGCACCACGCTACGAAAAATTTGCTACCTCAGAAGAATATTCAAAATACTATCGTATTCCTGCTATCACCCGTGCCTCCGACGGTACACTCGTGGCATTGAGCGATGCCCGCAAAATGCACATCCATGATGTGACCAACAGCATTGACGTGGTTTCGCGCCGCTCGTCGGACAATGGTAAGACTTGGAGCGATTATGTGGTGATTTTCCAAGGTTCGCAGAGTGGTGAAGACTGCTACAACTGGAAGGGCTATGGCGATGCTGCTGTTGCTTCGTTCGCTAACGGTACTGTGATTGCTACAGCTACCCACGGATTCGGTCTTGCAGGCACACGTAACGACCCTGCTACTGATGTGGTATGGAAGGTGAGCCGCGACAACGGCAAGAGCTGGAGCTCAGAATACACTATGGACCAAAGCCTCTTTGGTCGTCTTCGTGGTAATATCTCTCCTGGTAACATCTGCGTGGCCAATGATGGCTATCTCAAGGGTAAAGCTTTGGTGGGCTTGCGCACAAGCACCTCTCCAAATAAGGGCTACTCTGTGTCGGAGACCAAGAACCGCGTTTACTGCATGACTTATGATCCAGATAAGAACACTTGGACAAATGTTATAGTAGGCGGATTGAAATACATTAGAGATAATCGCGAGAACTTAGACGAAACTCAATTCGTGCAGACGGGTGAAAACGAATATTTGATGTCGGCACGTTATTATGGGACAGGTTTCCGAAAGTTCTACTGCTTGACATTCACCTCTGACACTACAGCTACAGTTACCGAGGTTTCGCAAAGTGGCATGAACTTGGCCAATCCATGTAATGGCGACCTTATCAAGTATGCAGCGAAAGGCGGTACATATATTCTCCACACTGTGCCAAAGGATATGGTATATGGCAGTAATAACTGTCGTACAAGCCTTTCGGCTTACTACACCAAATTGTCCACTTCAGGCAAATTGACATGGACTCGAAGCCTCAACCTTTTCGACCCATTTGATTATACAAGTGGAGGCGCTGCAAAAACTGGCATTGGTGCTATGGACGAAGCTGCGCAATACAGCTCGCTCTCTATGCAAGAAGACGGCACCATCGCTGTGCTGATGGAGGCTTATCCTTATGCTATTCGTCATAAAGATAAAGCATCTTCCACTTACAGACGCCACTGGGGCGACTGGGTGATGGGTCAATACTACATCAACCTCCGTATCGGCGACATCGTTGATGGCGCAGAACAACCTGATCCTGTGAAGATTGATGCTCCTGTGATTTCTCCAAATTCTTCAACTTACGATTCTTACAAACCTACCGACCGCCCAACAATCACTATTTCACATCAAAACTATGTGAACTATCCCGACACCTATGATAAGGAAACTGCCAAGGTGAACACCCTCTACGACTTTGAATTCTTCAATGCTAAAGGTGTGCTCGATAAACAAGTGAATCTTGAAAGCTTCCAAGCTGAATCAGCATCATTCACTTGGGAGCAAGTGTATAAAGCTATGGGCTACACCGACGACCCTGCTTATCAGAAGAAGGGCTGGTATTTGCGCGTGAGTGCTTACTGCGTGTCGGATGACAATTCAGCTGTGGTTTCGAACAAAGATGTTAAAATCTACACTTTCACAAACCCTGTAAGAAACATCAAGGTGATTGGTTTGCCAACCAGCGGTGCATCAAAAACCGAACTTTCTACACAAGGCAACACTGTGGGTTCTGACGTATGGTTGACCGTGGGCGTTGGTCAAGAAGTGAGAATCAATGCGCCTGCACTCTATCCATTCACATTTAAGGGATTCTACTATGAGTATAAGATGAATGGAGCTGAAGACGAGCAAGTGAAATTGAGTCAAAAACTCGCTTACAATGAGGTGTCAGGTATGCAGCACCAAATCACTTTCACAGTTCCTTCTGTTGAAGATTTGGCTAACAACCACAACGACGAGGATGGTAAAGGCCTTGTGATTTATGCTGTTTACAATGTGGAGGCCGGTTTCTCAACCCGTGTCAACACTCAATACAACAATGGCTTGAATAGTAGTGGCATATATGAAAGCCAGTATTCATACTGGACTCCAAGCACAGATACTCAGCATGTGGAAAGAATTCAGGGCGCTGTAGGTGGTGATCAGCAGGATAAAGACCTCGTAATTCCTGTTGCTGAAAACCAAAACAATACGCACATTGGTGGTACAGGTACTGCCGATAAAAATGGCTTGACCTATCCAAAAGCCCTCAACTACGGTCTTGACGCATTCGTTACTTTGGTTCCTGACTCACGTGCAGCCAAGTATCTCAATGCAATTATCCGTGTGAAGAAGGGCGATGCTTATCTATCAGACTACTATGTGGTGAATGGTGCTAACCAAGCTCTTTATGGCAATATCACTTCTGCATCTAACGGTTGCTTAGGCGTGGTGAACTGGTATACTTACAGCGGTGGTGAACTCTGTCCAATGGCTGTGGGTATGAAGAGCTACGAAGTAGGCTATAACCAAAGACCTAAAACAACATCTCGCCGAAGCATCGTAGGTGGTCCGGGTGCAAATGGTGGCTATGGTGCATGGTATGAGGTGGATTCTGACATCTCCTTCGCCGGCATCTGCAAGATGAAAGATACCTTCGACGGCGTGGTGACTGTGGAAATCTACTTGGTGAACGGTGACGTGACTTCGGTTAACGAACTCAGCAACTCTAACTACTACATCACCAAGGTGAGCCACACCATCGTTCAGGACCCAGATATCTCTACCGGTGTGGAAGATGTTGACGCTGAAAAGACCGTGGCTGGTGTGACCTACTACAACCTGCTTGGCGTGTCGTCTGACCGTCCATTCGAAGGTGTGAATGTGGTAGTGACCACTTACACCGACGGCACTAAATCGTCGAAGAAAATACTAAAATAATTATAGCATTTTGTTAATTGTTAAAATGCTGCGAGTAGCGCAGTGATGCGCAAAACCAGCGATGTAATAAAAATGTTTTCCTGTGTGGGCTTGGATTGTGAAATCCGAGCCCTTTTTTTTATCTCGCAGCCTCGCTGTTTTTTGGGCTCACACAGATCCCACAGATCCCACGGTTTTGCGCGCCTGATGTTAAATCTCACGGATGATTCACTGCTGCTTTGCTCCTTTTGGCTCACACAGATCTCACAGATCTCACTGAATTTTTCTTTTGATGGTGTTAAATCTCACAGAGGTTGGCAGATGGGTCGTGGAGCGTGTCGGAGTACTCTGAGTGCTCCGAGTACTCAGATTTCCAAAGCTCACACAAATTATTTTTGTTGAATCTCGTTGAATCTGTGTGAGCCTAAGGGAGCAAGGGTGCGTGAAGCATCTGTGAGATTTAGCGTCAGGCGTGCAAAACTGTGGGATCTGTGAGATCTGTGTGAGCCTAAGGGAGCAAGGGTGCGTGAAGCATCTGTGAGATTTAGCGTCAGGCGTGCAAAATTGTGGGATCTGTGAGATCTGTGTGAGGCATAAGGGAGAGGCGGAGCGAAATATTTTGTGAGATTTGTGGGATTTTGGGGGAATTATTTTTTGCTGCGGGCAATTTGGCGTAACTTTGTAGGTTAGAGTTGGATTGTGGCATTTTTTGGATTATGGCACGATTTTTGCACTACTTGATATTTTAAGATTATAATATTTCAAAATAAAATTTGATGACTGAAAACAAAGAATTGATACAAGCCATTATTGAGGGCGCGCAGGAAAAGAAGGCGCACCAAATCGTACATATGGATATGAGCGAAATTGAAAGTGCCTCTACTGGCGACTTCGTGATTTGCACCGGCAACAGCACACAGCATGTGGATGCCGTGGCCGACAGCATTCGTGAATACGTGGAAGAGAAACTCGGCACTCGCCCATACAACTACGACGGTTACCAAAATTCGCAATGGATAGTGCTCGACTACGGCAACGTGTATGTGCACGTGTTCCTCCCCGAATTCCGCGAACGCTATCGCCTGGAGGAACTGTGGGCAGATGCCGTGGTGACCGAAATTGAAGATATTTACTAATCAAGCTTACATCAGAGAACTAATAACAAGCAAATGAAATTATTTGGCAATAATAGCAAGGCTTCGGGTGGGGGATTGAAATTCAACATCTACTGGCTGTATGCGCTCATTTTCATGGTGCTCATCGGCATCTATTACACAGGGGAAAGCACCTCGGTGAAGGAGATGCCTTGGACCGACTTTGAGGGGTGGGTGCAGAAAAAGGCGGTGAGCCACATCGTGGTACATGCCAATCAGGGCGATGCCGAGGCTGAAATCACCGATGCCTACGCCAAGCAGGTGATGGGCAAGGACTATCAGCCTGTGCCTGGCGCTAAGGCTGTGATCACCACCACCATTCCGAGTGCCGATAAATTTGAGGACCGTGTGGACGAATGGCGCAAGTCGGGCGTGTTTAACGGTAAAGTGGAATACGACCGCCACAGCACTTTCTCCAACATATTCTGGTCGTTCGGACCGCTCCTGCTGTTGGTGGTGTTCTGGATATTCATGATGCGCCGTATGGGCGGCGGTGGAGGTGGAGGCATCTTCAACGTGGGCAAATCGCGCGCAAAACTCCACAACAAAGACAAGGACAAGGACGTGACCTTTGCCGATGTGGCTGGCATGGAGCGTGAGAAGAAAGAGGTGAGCGAAGTGGTGGAATTTCTGAAAAACCCTAAACGCTACACCGACCTGGGCGGCACCATTCCAAAGGGTGTGCTGCTCGTGGGCCCTCCAGGCACCGGTAAAACGCTGCTGGCAAAGGCAGTGGCTGGCGAGGCTAATGTGCCGTTCTTCTCGATGTCGGGCAGCGACTTTGTGGAAATGTTTGTGGGCGTGGGCGCATCGCGTGTGCGCGACCTGTTCCAGCAGGCAAAGGAGAAGTCGCCTTGCATCATCTTCATCGACGAAATCGACGCCATAGGCCGTGCGCGAAGCACCAAAAACGAATTTTCACGCAACGATGAGCGCGAAAACACGCTCAACCAGTTGCTCACCGAAATGGACGGTTTCGGCAACAACAGCGGTATCATCGTGCTGGCTGCCACCAACCGTGCCGACGTGCTCGACAAGGCTTTGCTGCGCGCCGGGCGTTTCGACCGACAGATATACATGGGCAACCCATCGCTCCAAGACCGCATCGGCATCTTCAAGGTGCATCTGAAGAAGGTGAAATGCGATGGTAGTGTGGACCTTGACAAATTGGCACGAATGACGGCAGGTCTGTCGGGTGCCGACATTGCAAACATCTGCAACGAGGCTTCGCTTTTGGCAGCCCGACAGGGCAAGAAGGCGGTGCAGCAGCCCGACTTCATGGCGGCTATCGACCGTGTGACCCGTCAACTCGACAAGCCCACACGCATGACCGACACCGTGACCTTCGACGACATCGCCGGCATGAAGCGACCCAAGCGTGAGGTGCGCGAAATCATCAACTTCCTGCACAATCCGGAGCAATTCACCCGCCTCGGTGGTGTGATACCGCGTGGCGTGCTGCTCGTGGGCCCTCCAGGGTCGGGTAAAACGATGCTGGCAAAGGCTGTGGCAGGCGAGGCGAATGTGCCGTTCTTCTCCACCAGCGCTGCGGAATTTCAGGGCGAGTTTATGGGCTCAGGCGTGAGCCGTGTGCGCGAACTGTTCCGCAATGCGAAGGAGAAAGCGCCGTGCATCATCTTCATCGACGAAATCGACGCCATCGGCAGCCGCTCCAACCGCAACGGCGAGCGTGAAATCACCCTCAACCAGTTGTTGGCTGAAATGGACGGCTACGGTACTAACAATGGCGTGATAGTGATGGGCGCCACCAACCGTGTGGAACTCATCGACAGCGCACTCATTCGTCCCGGCCGCTTCGACCGTCAGATTTACGTGGGATTCCCAGAAAAAGACGACCGCATAGAACTCTACAACCTCTATCTCAACCGCATTTCGGTGGACATCGACAAGATAGATGTGGAAGAACTGGCTCGACGCTCATCGGGCTTCAGTGCGGCTGAAATAGCCAATGTGTGCAACGATGCGGCACTCCAAGCCGCTTCGCAATACAGCGAAATGGTGACGCAAGACCACCTGCTCAACTCGATAGAGAAGGTGCGCAAGGGTTTGGACTTTGAAACCAAACTCGCCAACAATGTGACTTTCGACGATGTGGCTGGCGTGAAGAAGTCGAAGAGCAAGATGCTCGAAATCGTGGACTTCCTCAAGCGTCCCGACTATTACACCCGATTGGGTGCGAAAATTCCACGCGGCGTGCTGCTGTCGGGCCCTACCGGCACCGGTAAAACGCTGCTGGCAAAGGCAGTGGCAAACGGGGCAGATGTGCCTTTCGTTTCGGTCACCGGTCCCGACTTGGCAAACCCATATTCCGACCCTATCGCACGCCTGCACTCCATCTTCAAGGAAGCGCGCGAGAAATCGCCTTGCGTGGTGTTTATCGACGAGATTGAGGCTATCGGCGCAAAGCGTAGCGAGGTGATGGCTGACCAAAGTCGCACTCCGGCGTTGTCGCAACTGCTCGTGGAAATGGACGGTATGGGCAACAACAGTGGCGTGATAGTGCTGGCTGCGTGCAACAATCAAGACTCGCTCGACAAGTCGCTACTGCGCCCGGGCCGTCTCGACCGCCATATCTATGTGGCTCAACCTAATTTGGAAGAGCGTGCCGAAATCTTCAACCTCTATCTGAAAGATGTGAAGGTGGGCGAAGATGTGGATGTGCAGAATTTGGCGAAAATCACCTCTGGCTTCAGCGGTGCCGACATTGCCAAGGTGTGCAACGATGCCGCCCTGCAAGCCACCACAAAAGATGCCGAGGCTGTGAGCCGCGACTACTTCGTGGCTGCTATCGACAATATCCGTAAGGGATTGGAAGACAAGCAGAGCGATGTGGGCTCGATTAAGTTCTCCGATGTGGCTGGCATGGAAGAGGCTAAGCAGGAAGTGACCGAGATTGTGGATTTCCTCAAGAATCCTGAGAAATATAGCCGTTTGGGCGGCAGAGTGCCTAAGGGTGCGCTGCTCGTGGGCCCTCCAGGCACCGGTAAGACGATGCTGGCAAAGGCAGTGGCTGGCGAGGCAAATGTGCCGTTCTTCTCTCGCTCTGGTTCGCAGTTTGTGGAGAAGTTTGTGGGCGTGGGCGCATCGCGTGTGCGCGAACTCTTTGCCGAGGCGAAGGAGAAGGCTCCTTGCGTGGTGTTTATCGATGAAATCGACGCCGTGGGCACCAAGCGCAGCAACGAGGGCTTCAACAGCGAACACGACCAGACGCTCAACCAGTTGCTCACCGAAATGGACGGTATTGATGGTGCAAGCGGCGTGATAGTGCTGGCTGCCACCAACCGCGAGGATATTCTCGACGACGCGCTCTTGCGTCCGGGTCGTTTCGACCGCAAGGTGCATGTCACGCTCCCTGCGCTCACCGACCGCGAGGCTATCTTTAAGGTGCATCTGAAGAAGGTGAAGGTGGATGATACTGTGGATTTGACACAGTTGGCTCGCCAAACCCCAGGTATGAGCGGTGCGGAGATTGCAAATGTGTGCAACGAGGCGGCTATCCTCGCCGCACGCCAGAACCGCGAGGCTGTGACGATGGCTGACTTCAACGAGGCTATCGATAAGGTGACGCTGGGCTTGGAAAACAAGTCGATGCTGATGACTCGCCAAGATGTGTACGAAACTGCCGTTCACGAGGCTGGACACACCACCGCTATCTGGCTGCTCGAACACGCCGCTCCGCTGGTGAAGATTTCGATTGTGCCACGCGGCAAGGCGCTGGGCGTGAATATGACTATGCCGGAAGAACGTGTGGGGTACACCAAACAGGCGTTCCTCGACGAGATTTGCTCGTTTATGGGCGGTCGTGCGGCAGAGGAGCTGTTCCTCGGCACGATTGGCACTGGCGCGCTCAACGATATGCAGCAAGCCACTCGCATTGCGCGCAGCATGGTGATGTATTACGGTATGAGCGAGAAGATGCCTAACATCTCGTACTACGACCCACAAGGCCAGCTCGGACAACGCCCATACAGCGACGAACGCGCACGCCTCATTGATGAGGAGACTTCGCGCATAGTGAATGAGCAGTACGATCGTGCAAAGAAGTTGATTTCTGAACACGCCGAGCAGCACCACAAGGTGGTGGATGCGTTGATGGAAAAGGAGGTGATTTTCGCCGCCGACGTAGAAGCTATCTTCGGCAAACGCCCCTGGAAGAGCCGCACCGAGCAGCTCATGGAAGTGGCAGAGGCACGCCGCAAATCCCAACAATAACTGGCAGCTTTGCTCCTTGGGGCTCACACAGATCTCACAGATCCCACGGTATTGCACGGCTGGTGTTAAATCCCACGGATGCTCCACGCAGCCTTGCACCCTTAGGCTCAGACTTTGCCTCACACAGATCTCACGGTCCCACGGTATTGCACGCCTGGTGGTAAATCTCACTGATGCTCCACGCAGCCTTGCACCCTTAGGCTCACACAGATCTCACAGATCCCACGGTATTGCACGCCTGGCGTTAAATCTCACGGATGCACCACGGCTTCTCTTGAAAGCCTATTTAATCCGATTTTTACACCTATTTAATCCATTTAAACCCGATTTACACCTAATTAAAATAAATAAAAAAATTGGTGTTAATGGATTTTTAATGGATTAAATAGGTGTTTTTTTTCTGCCACAAATTAGCACAAATTTTCACAAATTATTCTTGAAATCTGTGTGAACTTTGGAAATCGGAGCACTCTGAGCACTCGGAGTACTCCGACATGCCCCACGACCTTTCTACCTAACTCCGTGAGATTTAGCATCATCAAAAGCAAAATTCAGTGAGATCTGTGGGATCTGTGTGAGCCTTAAAACTGGGCGGTGGGGTAAAAAATATGCCCCTGCTCACGTGAGCAGGGGCATATTTTGTGTTAGAGAGGGGGTTAATCTAATTCTTCGTCTTCGGTGTAGGCGGGGATGACTTCGCCTTCGAGTTTTTTGCGGATGGTGCATGTGCTGTTGCGGAAGGTGTGACCCTTGCTGCGGTGCACAAGAAAGTCGATTTTCTTGCTATGCGCCATCTTGTCTTTCACTACCCAAAGTCCGTTGACCCATGGCGTTTTGTGGTCGGTGACCACGATGGTGTCGCCAAACTGGAAGCCTGCGCGATAGAGGTCGAGCGAGAGTGCCACCCAACGGTGTTCGCCAGAGAGTACCTTTTGAGGAACGATTCGGTCGCCACTTGCAGTGCCTCGGCCACATTTGCCACCTGCGTAATACATGGTGGAACGTACGGTAAACTCGCCATCACCAGCCATAGCCAGTGAAAAAACAGACAGGATAGTTACTAATGCTAAAAATATTCTTCTCATATATTTGTTTTTGTGGTATAGCCGCCCATTATGGAGTAGAGTGGGGCGGAACGATAATGTTTTGCTTGTGCTATACCTGGTTTTGTGATGAGCTGTTTCAAGCAATAAACAGCTGTTTCAAATGGCGTATAAAATGATAAATATCGCCGTTTGACATACACAAAGTTAATCTATCTTGTTGAAAACGAATAGGGTTAGTGATTTTTTAACCACACTGTTAAAAATTGTAATTTTATAAAAAATGCACAGATTTAAAAAATGTGTGTTGCTCTCAGGGGGCTGATTCTTGCATTTTGTGAATTTTTGCATTTTTCGGAGGCGTGGCAATCGGTAGCAAAAAAAAGTGGCGAAATGTTAATGGGTTTAACACTTCGCCACCAAAACTTATAGATTTCTATCTGTTAGTCTTTCTTTTTCTTTGAGCGGAAGAAGCCTTTTTTCTTGGTTTCTTCGCCTTCGTCGCCGTAGCCATAACCGTAACCGTAGCCATATCCATAGCCGTAACCATATCCATAGCCGTAACTGTAGCCATACTTCTTGGAGTTGAGTTTCACGCCGTTGAGCAGCACCACCATGTTCTTGATTTTTTGCTCGTCGCTCATCTTCTCAAGCTCGTCGAGGAATCGCTTGTCGATCTTGCCAGCGCGGATCACATAGATTGTGGCATCCACATAGCGGTTGATCAACGATGCGTCGGCAATCAAGCCAAATGGCACGGTGTCGAGAATGATGTAGTCGTACATCTTCTTCAGCTCAGAAATGAGCATTTCCAGACGATCGCTCATCAAGAGGCTGGTAGGGTTGGGTGGAATGGCACCGACATTCACGAAGTCGAGGTTTTCGTGGAGTTGGCCTTTGACGATAATGTCGTTCACGCTGTCCACTTGTTCGGAGAGGTATGCGCTCACGCCAATGCCGTTGTTGCTGATGTTCACATAGTCGGAGAAGCGGCCCTTACGCAAGTCTAAGTCCACGCACACCACCTTCTTGCCTGCTTGTGCGGTGGTAAGCGCAAGGTTGAGCGCCAAGAAGCTCTTACCCTCGCTGGCAGTGGTGGAAGTGAGCTGAAGCACTCTGCCTTCGGAACCCTTCTTAGGCAACACGTAGTCGAGGTTACTTCTGATGATACGCAATGCTTCGCTGATGCGGTCGCGGCCGGTTTCGGTAACCACAATTTCCTTCGATTCCTGTCCGGCTGGCTTTTCGGGCACTTCGCCGATAACGGAAAGGTCGGTGTTGTCCTCGATGTCGCGGCGTGAGCGGATAAGCGTGTCGAGCGATTGAATCCAGAACATCAGGTAAATCATCAGTGCTGGGAACGCCAAACCCAAGATGATGCCGAGGGCAACGATTCTGGTTTGGTTAGGCGACACTTGACCCGCGCTTGCCGATTTCTCAATCACCTTAGCGTTAGGCTCGGTGATAGCGAGCTGGAGCGCATTCTCTTCACGCTTGTTAAGCAGGTAGAGGTAAAGTTGCTCCTTGATTTGCTGTTGGCGTGAAACCTCGGTAATAGCTTTCTCCTGCGATGGGATAGCCGACATACCGCCAGTGGCGCGACCCTCTTGCGAGTGGGCGTTGGCTTGCTTCAGGCGGAGCGAGTTCACATAGGTGTTGAGCGATTGCAGAATGGTGCTGCGCATCGAGTTGAGTGAATTGGTGATTTCAATCATCACAGGGTTGTCCTTACCCGATGAGGCTTGAATCTTCTGGTATTGCAGCATCTTATCGTTGTAGTTGGCAATTTGACCTTGGATGCCAGCGTCAGCCAGACCAGTATTGCTTGGAATCAACTCTTGGCCGTTCATGCGGTGCATGTATGCCACAATTTGGTTAGCGAGCGACACCTGAAGGTCGGCATCGTTGGCGCTCTTCACAAATTGAAGGCTTGTGGTTGGGTCGCTAAACATCTGCGAGTTCATATTGTTCACCTTCAGCTGTGCGATACGGCTGTCCACACCGCTAAGGTCTTTCGAGAGCGATTCAATACGCTCGGCGATAAAGTCCTCGGTGTTTCTTGCCACAGAGTTCTTATCGTCGATAGCCTCCTGGTTATACACAGCCACCAGAGCGTTAAGCACGTCGATGCTCATCTGCTCGTTGTCGCAAGCGAAAGAGAGGTTCACCACGTCGCTAAACTTGTCGGCAGCCTCGGCGTTGAGGTTTGCCTCAAGCGCTTTAGCCACGCCATCCACGGTAGATACGCGTGCTATAACCTTGTAGTCTTTGTATTGTTCGGTGTAGTGCTGAGTTTTGGTGATGGCGATAGGACCAAACTCGGTGTTCACCTTGTTGCCAAAGTGAGCTCTTTTCCACTCGCCGTCGTTGATTTGAAATTCCAGGTCGTTGCCACCCTTAGGCACCACGGTCATTTCGAATGGCTTTTCCACATCTTGAAGAGGGGTGATTTGGAGCGGACTGGTCTTGTAGCAGTTCACATCGCGCAAAAACACGTGTCCGTAGTAGCGAATGTTCAAACCCAGCTGATTGACCACGGTCTCCATCAGAGTGGTTGATTTCAACTTGTAGATTTCGTTAGCCACCATGTTGTTGGCGCCAGCGATACCCAAGTCGCTAAACAGTGCAGTTTGGCTACCAGCCGATTTCGAGTCTTTAGTGGTGATCAGAATCTTAGCCGATGAGCTGTACTTCTGAGTTTGCGACTTTGCGAATAAAAACGCAAGGCAGCCAAATCCCACCACCGAAATGATAAACCAGTACCAATTTCGCACACAAGCTGTAAGGAAAGGCTTGATTTGGAACGCAGATTCTTCCGCTCTTTTCGCGGCTTTTTCTTTCACCGCGCTTGTTCCGTTTTCTTCAATAATGTTTTGCATACTATTTAGTTGTATATATTTAATTGCAATGAAATATCTATTTTGATGTCAAAAAACAGGCGCTAAAACGCACTTTCGGCATTTATCCACCTTACAACTCACAAAGTTACTTATATTTTTCCGTATAACTATTATAAACAATGTGTAATTTTCCCCCACCACCCCCATTTTTCCCATTTTTTTCCAATCACCTCACAAACTATTCGAAAACATGGGCTTATGATGGGAAAAATGTGGAAAGTGTTGCATATTTCCTGAATAATTCGCAAATTTGCAAAGAGCAGTATTCGCGCACGTTGGGCACGACCACGACTGTGACTATAAACAATGGCACACAAGTGTGGAGGCTTATTGGCGAGGATGAGAAAGGACAGCCTACAAATATAGGCTTCGGGTCGCTTACGCAGCAGTTAAGTTTCGACCTTGCAGGGCGTGTAACGGGTCGAAAAGTGCGCTATGGCAATGAACCCTACATTCAGAATGCTGCTTACGAATATGATGTTGCAACTGGAAATATGATGATGCGCACAGATAGCATATATGGACACGAGGAGGCGTTTGCCTACGACTATCTGAACCGCCTTACCAATAACGGAACTGGTGGCTACGCCTACGATACGAAAGGCAACGTTGTTCGGCGTGATGGTGTGGGTGGATATGGTTATAGCTCAGCCAGTCCTTATGCCGTGAGCGAGGTTCCATTCAATGCGATGATACCTCAGCGCGATCAGCGTATCCACTACAATGCCCTCCAGCTTCCCGATAGCATCTGCGAGGGTGGCACCACCGCCATTTTCACCTATGGCGGCGACCTGCAGCGAAACTCGATGCGCGTCACGAGGGGCGAGACCTCGCTCTCCGCCCGCTACTACGACGGCACGTTCAACAGCTTCCACCGCCTCCGGGGGGAGAACCTTGACGTGAAGCAAATTCTGTATCTCGCTGGCGACGCCTACACCGCACCAGCAGCGATGGTGCGTGACTACGGCTCCGGCAGCTGGCAGTTGCGCCACATTTTGCGCGATAATCAAGGCAGCATCGTTGCAATTGCTGACACTGCTGGTAATGTGATTGAGCGTAACGACTATGACCCCTGGGGTGTGCGCCGCCAACCACAGACGCAAACTCCTTTCTCTCCTGGCGAAGCCCCCGAACTGCTACTTGGCAGGGGCTACTGCGGGCATGAACATCTCACCGAATTCGGGCTCATCAACATGAACGCTCGTCTCTTTGACCCTGCTTTGTGTCGCTTCCTCAGCCCTGACCCTATAGTACAAGCCCCTGACAATTCCCAAAACTTCAATAGATACTCCTACTGTTTAAATAATCCAATGAAATATATTGACCCATCGGGGCTGATGGTTTATTATTACGACGGAAGAGGAAATTTGTTATTCACACTACCAACAGAGGATGGTAGCATGCATGGATTTTTGGGAGAAGTGGTGGTTACTCCCAACAAATGGGGGGTAAATAAATACACCACGCAAAATTCAAATGTTTGGTTTAGTCAATATAACTCACCCTTGCTTATGGATGACAACGACAACTGGAATGACTATGTAGAAAAAATAGGGACTGTTTCAAGTAAAACATCTGGAGGGATTACTGGTACTAAACTTTTGTTTGAGTATAAATATAATTATACTTATATTATCCGAGACAGTAAAGGCCATTTTAATCCAAAAATTTACACATCTGGATGGAAAGGAAATCAATACGTTAAGCCAATTGCCATGAGCACGCCATTAGGAAAATCTGCAGGAGTAATTGGAGGGGTTGGTCTGTTCGTAGATTGTTATAATGTTTGTGCTGAAGATGATCTTGTTGAGAAATTTAAAAGTGGAGTGGATGCAACAATTGACGCCATGGGTCTTTGCAAACATTTAGTTCCACAAATTATTTCGGCTGTGTGGTCGTTAGGCGGAAGAGAATTGTTTTGGTTAGGGATTGAGACTTCCGCAGACAATGAAGTAGAGCTATTTAGAATGGGCATTTCTGGACATTGTACTACAATGCCGTTTAAATAATAAAAATCATGATCGTAAAGGTAAAGAGCATACTATTGTATATATATTATCGGACGATAAACAGTTACTATGAAGAGGACCTCAAATTCCATAAAAATGTTGGGGGTGACGTAAACTATGCAAAAGGGGAGACTCTTGTCTGGTTATCATTCAATGCACATATTTACTTTTTGGTGTGTGTGATACTTGCCATATTCAAAATAGATATCACATTACCAGGAAATTTTATTGTGTGTTTTATATTCATGTTTTTCCCAACTGAGTGTTTCTTTAAAGAGACAAAGCAGAAGATTAGAGCTGGACTTCGGAAGTGGAGAAAAGAAAATAAATCAGACCCTAATTGGAAACTCAAAGGCTGGCTTGTGACATTTTTCTTTATTTTTGAAATTATAGAGTACTTTTTGGAGTTCGCAATTCATTTCTATTGGTTCCAATAACATATTTATGCGGCGAATTTGCTTGAGGATAGTGAGAGTGAAAAATAGTTGTGACTTTTAAAAGCTTTTAGTTATGAAACATTTAGTGAGATTATTTGCGATAGTGTGTTTATTCTGTGTCGCTTTGGTTGCGGAAGCGCAACTTAATGGCACTTATTGGGCTCCGAATGGCAAATTCTTAAAGTTCGATGAGAATGGAAAATATGAGTATCAGTCAATTATTACAGAAGAGCATAATGTGGTGCTATGGGCAGATACGTTGACATGTGGTGATTATCAGATTTTAGGTAAAGGAGGCGTGATAAAGTTGGACTCGAATCCTCGAAAAGGTGAAATTTGGCGTAATAATACAGAGGTCGTTTACCAAATATCGCCAAAGGTAGGCAGAGATTCCGTGGCGATAGTATTCGCCTTTCCGTTTTTGGATAACATGCCCTTGGAATTGCGTATTGAGGAAAACGATGCCTACTCTGACTTCCCTGCTGGCGTCGACACAACAATCATGTACGACCGCTACAGAAACAACACCGTGGTATTGCCTATGCGAAGCGCAGAGATGCTTCTATCGTACGATTTGCCCCCATTTAATATCCCCTCAATGCTGATGCGAGATGAAAATGTGTCGTCGGAGTATTACCTTCGCCACAAAAATATATTGCTCAAAAAACCAAATAACAGGGTGATTATCAGAAACGAGAAAAACAAACAGGCGATATTTGATAATGTATTGCATAATGGCGATTACTGCCTTCTTTCGGGCGACACCATCATCTTCAAAAATATGAACTTTGTGAAAAGGAAAAGAAAAATGGTGGTGCCAAGAGGTGACATTTCGCATCGCTGTTACCAATAAGCGGAATGTAAAATTGGTGTTTTTTTATAGCCACAAATTAGCACAAATTTTCACAAATTATTTTTTTGTTGAATCTTGTTGAATTTGTGTGAGCTTTGGAAATCGGAGTACTCGGAGCACTCGGATATGCCCACGACCTTTCTACCAAACTCCGTGAGATTTATCATCATCAAAAGCAAAATCAGTGAGATCTGTGGGATCTGTGTGAGCCAAGCCCCTGCCCCACGACCATTCCATCAACCTCCGTGAGATTTGACATCATCAAAAGCAAAATCAGTGAGAGCGGGATCTGTGTGAGCTTTAGCCCCATATAAAGTGTGGGGGAGGAAAAAAGATAGCCGCCTGTGGTGGGGCGGCTATCTTTGCGTTATGGGTGATGTGTGAGTTTACTTTTTGAGGGCGGCGATGCTTTCTTCGAGAGTTTTGATTTTCGATTGGGCATCGGCTTGCTTCTTGCGCTCGGCTGCCACCACAGCCTCAGGGGCGTTGGCAACAAAACGCTCGTTGCTAAGCTTCTTCTCCACGCTCTTCAAGAAGCCGATAGCGTAGTCGAGTTCGGCTTGGAGCTTCTTGATTTCCTCTTCCACATTGATGGCACCTTCCAGTGGCACACAGTATTCAGTGGTGCCCACCATGAAGCTTGCTGCGGCAGGGTCTTTGGCATCAGCGTCGGTGATGCTTTCCAGACCGCCGAGTTTTTCCACGATGCTCTTGAAAGGATTGGTCCATTTGCCCACAATCATCAGATTCATAGGCTGCTTTTGAGGAATGTTCTTGCTCAAGCGCACGTTGCGCACGCCAGAAATGATGCTTTTTGCCTCGTCCATCGCCTTCAGCAAATCGGTGTCGGCATCGGCAGGAGTTTGGTTGATAGGCGCATACATGATGCTCTCGCCATCTTTGCGCTCATCGATGTGCTGCCACAGCTCTTCGGTGATGAATGGCATGAATGGGTGGAGCAAGCGGAGCAGACTGTCGAAGAAACGGAGCGTAGCGTCCATAGTGGCGCGGTCGATAGGCTGCTGGTAGGCTGGCTTCACTGCTTCGAGATACCAAGCAGAGAATTCTTCCCAGAACAGGCGGTAGATAGCCATCAAGGCTTCGTTGAGGCGGAATTTTGAGAACAAGTCCTTCACCTCAGCCTCGGTGCTGCGGAGCACATTGTCGAACCACTGCACTGCCAGGCGGCTGTGCTCAGGTTGCTCAATATCTGCCACTTCCCAGCCCTTCACCAGACGGAAAGCGTTCCAAATCTTATTGTTGAAGTTGCGGCCTTGTTCGCAAAGCGCATCATCGTAGAGGATGTCGTTGCCAGCAGGGGCTGCGAGCATCAAGCCCATGCGCACACCGTCGGCGCCGTATTTCTCAATCAGTTCGATTGGATCGGGCGAGTTGCCGAGGCTCTTGCTCATCTTGCGGCCGAGCTTGTCGCGCACGATACCAGTGAAATACACATGGCGGAATGGCATCTCGCCCATGTATTCGTAGCCAGCCATAATCATGCGAGCCACCCAGAAGAAGATAATGTCGGGACCGGTCACCAGGTCGGCGGTGGGGTAGTAGTATTTGATTTCCTCGTTGCCGGGGTTGTTGATGCCATCGAACAGCGAGATAGGCCACAGCCAGCTTGAGAACCAAGTGTCGAGCGCGTCTTCGTCGTGCTTGAGTTCCTCGGCGGTGATGTTTTCGTAGCCTTCTATCTTGCGAGCCTTTTCGAGCGCTTCCTCACGGGTTGGCGCCACCACGTATTTCTCGTCGGCACCGTCGGCGGTAGGCAGGAAGTAGGCAGGAATGCGGTGGCCCCACCATAGCTGGCGGCTGATGCACCAGTCCTGAATGTTGTCGAGCCAGTTTTTATAGGTGTTCTTATACTTTTCGGGGTAGAACTTCAGCGCGTCTTCCATCACAGGAGGGAGGGCGATGTCGGCAAAGTGCTGCATCTTCAAGAACCACTGCATACACAGGCGAGGCTCCACGGCAGTGTCGCTGTTGCGTTCGGAGTAGCCCACCTTGTTTTCGTAGTCTTCCACGTGGTCGAGCAGACCGGCGCTATCTAAGTCCTTCACAATCTGCTTGCGGCAGTCCATGCGGTCCATGCCCACATACAGAGGCGACTGATCAGAGATGGTGCCGTCGGCATTGAAGATGTCGATGGTTTCGAGATTGTGGGTCTTGCCGAGCATGTGGTCGTTGGTGTCGTGTGCAGGAGTCACCTTCAAGCAGCCCGTACCAAACTCGATGTCCACATAGCGGTCCTCAATCACAGGAATCACACGGCCCACCAGTGGCACAATCACCTTGTGGCCCTTCAACCATTGGTTCTTTGGGTCTTTAGGGTTGATACACATGGCGGTGTCGCCCATGATGGTTTCGGGGCGCGTGGTAGCCACCACGGCGTAGTAGCCCTTAGCGTCTTTGTGCACCACGTTGCCTTCGGCGCTGGTGTCGACGTTCTCTTGGTCGGCAAGATAGTATTTCAGGTGATAGAGTTTCGATTTCTCATCACGGTAAATCACTTCTTCGTTGCTCAATGCGGTCTGAGCCTTAGGGTCCCAGTTCACCATGCGCAATCCGCGGTAGATGAGCCCCTTGTCGTAGAGGTCGCAGAACACCTTGATCACGCTTTCGCTACGCTTTTCGTCCATGGTGAACGAAGTGCGGCTCCAGTCGCAGCTTGCGCCCAAACGGCGGAGCTGCTTCAAGATGATGCCGCCGTGCTCGTGGGTCCAGTCCCAGGCGTGCTTCAAAAATTCGTCGCGAGTAAGGTCGCTTTTGCGAATGCCCTGTTGCGCCAGGCGGTTCACCACCTTCGCCTCAGTGGCGATAGAAGCGTGGTCGGTGCCAGGCACCCAGCACGCGTTCTTGCCCTCCATGCGGGCGCGGCGCACCAGAATGTCTTGGATTGTTTCGTTGAGCATGTGGCCCATGTGCAGCACGCCAGTCACGTTTGGCGGCGGAATCACGATGGTGTATGGCTCACGCTCGTCGGGAACAGACTTAAACAAGTCGTGGTCTGTCCAATACTTGTACCATTTATCTTCAACCTCTTTTGGGTCGTACTTTGTAGCTAAAGTGTTCATATTGAGTAGCTGAATTATTATATTTTCTTTCAAACTACAAAGTTACGAAAAACTTTTATTTCTAATGTGTGGCAAACCATGATTTTTTATAAATACATGTGGCACAGAAACAAAAACGGTTCAGTGGATAAATACTGGGAGGAACTGAAACAAAAACATAAAAAAACAGCCTTTTGGCGATGCCAGTGCTTCGCACCTGTCGTTAGTGCTGCGGC